>Ga0194126_10001365_pt1 | contig 40945 bp, 25 predicted proteins | sample TA2KigC150mmetaG_FD_148641 | JGI IMG/M metagenome (GOLD analysis project Ga0194126, IMG submission 148641) | Freshwater microbial communities from Lake Tanganyika, Tanzania - TA2015035 Kigoma Deep Cast 150m | ecosystem: Environmental > Aquatic > Freshwater > Lake | place: Tanzania: Lake... | reverse complement strand
CCAGTCGTTCCAACTGCCGTAGGGCGAGGCGTTGGTTGATGGTATTGTCTTCGGCGACGAGCACGCGCAGGGGGCGGGCAGGGGTGTGGGGTGGGGGGGCGGCGGCCAGGTCGGCCGCAACGGCTTGCGGGGTGGGTGGTTCGGGGCGCGGCGCGGCCATGACGGTGGCCAGGGTGTCGAAGAGGCGAGATTGTTTGGTGGGTTTGATGAGGTAGGCGGCGATACCGGTGGATCGCATGAGTTCGGCGTCCAGGCGATTGCCCAGCGAGGTGAGGAGCACCAGGCGGGTATGATCGAGGGCAGGATCGCTCTTGATGATTTCCGCCACCATCAAGCCATCCAGTTCCGGCATTTGCATGTCGAGGAGGGCGAGGTCGTAGGGGTGCCCGGCGCGCGTGGCGTTTTTGAGGGTGGCGACGGCCTCGACGCCGCCGGCGGCCTCAGCCACGGACATCTTCCAGGCCCCGAGCTGGTGACCCAGGATGCGGCGGTTGGTGGCGTTCTCGTCTACGACCAAGACGCGCAGGCCCGCCAGGCTGCCCCGCTGGGGTTCGGCGGCAACGGTGGCGGAGGGTTGGCTTTCGAAGCGAGCTGAGAAGGCGAAGGTGGAGCCGGAGCCGGGCACACTGCGGACCGTCAGGTGGCCCTCCATCAGCTCGACGATTTGGCGGGAGATGGCCAGGCCTAGACCGGTCCCGCCGTACTTGCGGGTGGTCGAGCCATCGGCTTGGGCGAAGGCTTGGAAGACGCGCCCTTGGTCCTCGGGCCGGATGCCGATGCCCGTGTCACGCACCTCGAAACGGACGGTCACGTGACTCTCGGTCTGCTCGGCGGGCGCGACGCTGAGCTCGACTTCGCCGTGCTGGGTGAACTTGATGGCGTTACCGATGAGGTTGGTGAGGACCTGGCGGAGGCGGCCGGGGTCGCCGCGGAGGTGGTGCGGGGTGGTTTCGTCGAAGGAGACGAGCAGCTCGATGCCTTTGGCGTGAGCGCGTTCGGCGAGCAGTTCGGCGGTCGTCTCCACCGCTTCGCGCAGATCGAACGGGATGCATTCGAGGCGCATGCGGCCGGCTTCGATTTTCGAGAAATCGAGGATTTCGTTGATGATTTCGAGGAGGGCGTCTGCGCTGCGGCGGACGGTCTCGGCGAAGTCGCGTTGTTCGAGGGTCAACTCGCTGTCGAGCAGCAGGCCGCTCATGCCGATGATGGCGTTCATCGGGGTGCGGATCTCGTGGCTCATGTTGGCCAGGAACTCGGACTTGAGCCGAGTCGATTCGAGGGCGGCGTCGCGGGCTTTGGCCAGCGCTTGTTCGGCGGTGATGAGGTCGGTGATGTCTTTCGAGACCCCCAAGGTGCCCAGGATTCTGCCGGTGCGGTCTCGGAACGGGAGCTTCGAGGTCAGGACCCAGGTGACGCTGCCGCCGGGCCAGGTCTCTTTTTCGGTGATGCCGAGGATGGGTTGGCCGGTTTGGAGGATGTGTTGTTCGTCCGCGAAGGCGGCCCGGGCATGTTCTTCGCTGAAGAAATCGAAATCGGTCTTGCCCACCAGGTCCTCGGGGTGGGCGACGCCGAACTTCTCGGCCAAGGCGCCGCTGCAGCGGAGGAAGCGGGATTGGGAGTCCTTGAAGTAGATGGCGTCGGGCACGTTATCCAGCAAGGCGCGCAAGAGGTCGCGTTCGTGGGCGAGGGCTTCCTCCATGCGCTGGCGGGCGGTCTCGTCCCAGAAGATGCCTTGGACGCCGATGACTTGGCCGGTGGCATCGCGGAGCGGGGCCTTGATGACGTGGACGTAGAGGCTTTCGCCGTCCGGGCGCACGTGTCTTTCGACGGTGTCGAAGAGCTGCCCGGATTCGAGGACGCGGCGGTCGTCTTCTTGGTATTTGCGGGCCAGTTCGGCAGGAAAGAAGTCAAAGTCGTTGTGGCCGAGAATGGCCTCGGGTGGGCGGCCGATGGTTTCGCAGAAGAGACGGTTGACGAAGGTGAAGCGGCCCTGGGTGTCTTTGCGGAAGATGTTCTGCGGGAGGGCCTCGACGAGCGAGTGGTAGAGGACCTCGGAATCCTTGAGGGCTTGCTCGGCCTGCTTGCGGTCGGTGATGTCCGCTACCAGGCCCTCGTAGAAGAGCGGGTTGCCGCCTTCGTCTTTGACCACGCGCGCGTTTTCGGAAATCCAAATCACCCGGCCGTCTTTGCGGTAGACCTGGGACTCGAAGTCGCTGATTTCGCCTCGTTCCTGAATAAGCCGGACGAATTCCGAACGGCGGTGAGGATCGACGTAGAGTTGGTGGCTGATGTCGCTGACGCAGGCGGTGAGTTCCTCGGGTGAATCGTACCCGTAAATGCGGGCGAGCATGGGGTTGGCGGATAGGTAGACGCCCTCGGGGGTGGTCTGGAAGATGCCTTCGCCCACGTTCTCGAAGATGCCGCGGTACTTCTCCTCCGTCTCGCGCAGGGCGGCCTCGGCGGCGAGGTGATCTTGGATGGACTCCTCGAGTCGGCGGAGGTTGCGGCGCAGTTCGAGTTGGGTGACGACTTGGCCGCCGAGGACTTGGAGGGCGGCGAGTTGCTCGGGTTGGAGGTGGCGCGGCACCCGATCGGTCACGCACAACCCGCCGATGACCCACCCGTGCGGGGTAACCAGGGGCATGGCGGCGAAGAAGCGGAAGCCCTCGGGGGCGGTGACGAGCGGGTGCTGGGCATACTGAGGATCGGCGGCCAGATCGGGGACGAGGAAGAGGTGTTTTTGCTCGATGGCGAGCGAGCAGAGGGATTGGTGCCGGGGCAGTTCAGCGACCTCGATGCCGACGCGAGCCTTGAGCCAGACGCGCTCGGCGTCCACGAAGCTAATCACGGCAATGGGGGTCCCGCAAATCTGGGCGGTGAGGCGCGCCAAGTCGTCGAAGGCAGGTTCTGGGGGCGTATCCAGGATCTGATAGGCGCGGAGCGCAGCCAAGCGCTGGGTTTCGTGGGGCGCTTTCAGCGTCGGTTCGGCGGACATCGGTTGCCTTTCATGGGGCTTGGTGAGGATGCGTCGGGGCGCTCAGGCGGCGGCCAGTCGGGCCTCGTTCGGGGAGGCGCCGTTGAGTTGGCGCAGCCACAGTTCGGCCTGAGCCCGGGCGGCGGTCATCTTGGGGTAGCGGATTTCGCGATACCCGGTGACCGCCTCCGGCAGGCGCAGCACCTTCACGAAGGTGGCGTAGGGGCCGGCGCCGAGGGCAGAGTTGAATTGCGGCAACAGCCCGAGGTACCAATCTCGGAACTCGCGTTCGGGGCGGTGCCAGTCCGGCAAGACGCGGCGGAGCCATTTCTGGCGCTTCACGAGGTCGAGCATCCAGTCTCGGGTTTTGAGGTTCCAGGCGAGGTGGCGGCCCCAGAGGGTGAACTGGGGGCGGTTGAGGTGCCGGTACTCGACCCGGTCGCCGCGGGCTGGGTCGATGTCGTAGCGGGCGCGGTCGCGCCGGTGTTTTTCCTCGCTGGTGAGGAGATGGGCGACGTAGATCTCGTCCTTGATCAACATCACTTTGTGCAGGTTCCAGATGACGGCGCGGGTGGCGGCGAACTGGTGTTCGGCGCGGTCGCGTTCGTAGATCTGGTGGACCCAACGCACGTAGGCCCTGGCGTAATCGGGATCCTCGAACTGAATCAGATCGTACACGCGCAGGGCGAAGTCGCGCAGGGACTCGGGACCGATGGCCAGTTGGGCTTGGGCCGGCTCGACCATCTGTCGGTAGGCCGCCGCCCGTTCGGCGCCGCGCGCCCGGTGGCGCGAGAGGAGTGCGACTTTGTCCGCCACGACTTCGGCGAAGGTGTCGGGCTCGCGGAAGGTGCGGGCGGCGGCGTGGACGCTGGGCCGGTCGTGGGCGATGAGTCGACCCACTTGGAAGGCTTGGAGATTGGCCGGGGCGGCGGCGCCCAGGCCGATCTGGATGGCCTGTTCGAGGCTGGCGAGGCTGAGGGGGAGGTAGCCTCGTTGAAAGGCGGTTCCGAGCAGCATGATGTTGGCGTAGAGCTGGGTGCCAAAGAACCGCACGCTCAGATCCGAGAAATTGACGCTGAAGTAATGGCCCGGCCGGAGATGTTTGCGGATGGCGTCTTCGAGTTGCGGCACGTCGAAGTCGGACTTGCCGAGCAAGGCGAGGATGGTCGGGGTCTTGTGGTGGTTGACGACGGCGCTGGTGTAATGGGGACTGCCGACGCGTTGATTGGTCGATGGATCCAGCGCCCGCGCAGCTTCGAGCAGGTCAACGCCCAGCAGCAAATCGGCTTTGCCATAAGGAATCAGGTTCGAGCTGTAGGGTGCCTCGGGCGTGGCGAAGGAGACCATCGAGTACACGCCGCCATTGCGAATGGCGAGGCCTTTCTTGTCGCAGAACTGGACTTGGTACCCCTCGTAGTGGCCGGCGCGCACGAGCACGGCCGTGGCGGTGCCGATTCCCATGCCGCCCACGCCGGCCAAGTAACCATGCCAGACGCGGTCCGGCTTCAGGGGGGGCGGTTCGGACAGTCGGCTGAGATCCAAGGTCTCGAGTGGGGAACGCGGCGGTTGGGTGCGGTGGACGATGACTTCCTCGAACGACGGGCAGGCCTTCACGCGCGGGCCGTCGTGGTCCGTCGAGACGAGGAACCGGGTGCACGCCCCATCGGTGACGCACCAGGAGAGGTCGATCTGGACTTTCGGTCCGTAGGGGGTGGGTTCGAGGGTGAGGCCGGGACAACCGGTGGCCTTGGTGCATTCGAGGCAGTTCTCGCAGACTTCGGGCGTGATGTTGATGTAGCGTTTGGCGGGCAGAAAACCCCGCTGGCGCAACAAGCGGCGTTCCTCGTGGGCGGCTCGACGGTGGAAGGTGATGCCGCATTCCTTGTCGGCCACCACGACTTTGACTCCCGGCTGCAGGATGGCCTTCTCGAGCAGGTGCCGATACGCCTCGGTCTCGGCGGGATTGACCCGAACCAGGGTGGCGCCGCTGCGGACTTGGTCTGTGATGCCCGCCACGACGGCGTCGATATTTTGGGCGAAGGTCTTCTCCCCGAGCAAACCTTCGGCGAGGGCGGGCGTGGTTTGGTGCCCGGTCATGGCCGTGGTTTTGTTATCCAGCAGGATGTAGGTGATGTCCTGGCCTTGTTTGAGCGAATTCGAGATGGCGAGCTGGCCGCTATGGAAGAAGGTCGAGTCGCCCATGAACACGACCTGCTTGTTGCGGATGAACGGGTCGATGCCCGCGCCGGTGCCACCTCCAAGGCCCATGCCGCTGTAGTTGTGCATCAGGTCTTTGGTCGGCTCGAACATCAACATCGTGTAGCAGCCGGTGTCGCCATGAAAGAGCAGATCGACCGGGCCCGTGCCGTGCACGCGTTGCATGTAGAGCGAGTCGCGGAACTGCTTCTTGATCTCGATCAACACGCTGGCGGAGTCGCGGTGTGGGCAACCTGGGCAAAAGGTCGGGGTGCGCGGCACGACCTCGATGCGGGAAGATTTGACCTCGCGGATCAGGTCCAGCTCGCGCTGGATACGGGCTCGGTCGATGCGCCCCTCGAGTTGGGGCCAACTCAGGAACAGCGGCCCGAGCCGATCGATCAGTTTGCTCGGGTTTAAGCCGCGCGTCTCGGGGATGGGCGCCAGGTCGTGAGGGAATTGCTTGCCCCAGACGCGGCTGGGCAGCGCCTGGCGGTCGTCAGTGGGCGCCTGCCGAGCGCGTTGAAGGATTTGGAGCACTTGTTCCTCGAGAAACGGACGTCGTTCTTCGACCACGATCAGGTCGCTTAGTCCGGCGGCGAATTCGGCGACCAACGCTGGATCCAGCGGATAGGTCACCCCCACTTTGAGCAACGGGAACTGCCCGTCCAAGCCCAGTTCGGCCAACGCGTGGCGCAGGTAGGTGTAGGCTGCGGCACAAGTGACGAAGCCCAAGCCTGCGTCAGCCAGGCTGGATTGGGCGGATCGGAAGACGCGGTTGACGCCCAACCGCCGCGCGCTGTTCCAGAGCCGGCCGATACGTTCGCCGATTTGTTGTTCCTTGCGCCAAGTGCGCGGCGGAAGCAGGACGTTGCGTTCGAGGTCGATCGCGGCGGTGTCCAGTTGGGTTGGCTGGCCGGTGTGGAGGGTGGGGAACTGGTTGGGTCGGACAGTGACCGAGCCGCCGCCGTCGGCTTGGTTGGTGGTGACCAGGTAACCTACGTAAAGCTCGCTCTCGCGCGACAACTGGAAGGCGAGGTCGATCCAGTCCTTGAGTTCCTGCGGGTCGCTCGGTTCGAGCAAGGGCATCATGAGATGCTTGGCGAGGAATCGCGAGTCGGCCGGGACTTGGGTCGAGTCGCTCCAGGGATCGTCGCCCAAGACAATGACCGCCCCGCCTTCGGGATGGGCGCCGACCAGGTTGCCTAGGGCGAGCGCGTCGGCGGCCACGTGTACGCCAACGCTTTTCTGGACGGCGATAGCGCGCAGGCCGTGCATTTGTGAGCCGTTGACCATGGCGACGCCGAGGGCTTCGTTGTTCGCGATGGTGGCGCGAATGCCGTGGCTGCGGAGCAGTTCTTGCAGTTCGTTGGCGGTATCGAAGAAACCCGCGACCGGCGAGCCCGGATAGCCGGTCCAGAGGTGGGTACCGCCCGCGGTTTCAAGGCAGCCTTTGGCGAGGAGTTCGTTACCCGTAAAGACTTCCCCGCCAGAAGCTTTCGTGAATCGCGGATCGATTTTCACGGTGCCAGCTTCGCACCCGCTTTCGGCATTGGCAAGCGTTGACTTCTCAGTGGCATACCCTAATGCTTGCCGGTGCCCCGGCTCCGCTTGGCCTCGTGTCCTGGGGAGGTCAGGGAAGCGGCTCGAGTGGCCGCGTTGGGCGTCGGGGTGGATCGCCATGAGATTCGGAGCTCACATGCCCACGGCGGGTGGCGTCTGGCGCGCCCTGGCGCGCGGCGCGGAGATTGGCTGCGAGGTGGTGCAGTTGTTCGTGAAGAACAACATGCAATGGTTCGGTCGGGCCTTGACCGAGCGGGAATTGGCGGCCTACGTGAGCCAGGTGGCGGTGACGCAGTTCAACGCTGTGTTCGGCCATGCGGGTTACCTGATTAATCTCGGGGCGCCCCCTTCGCCCAATCGCGACCGCTCGCTTCAGTCCTTGATTCAGGAACTCGAGTTGGCGGGTGAACTGGGGCTGCCGTTTCTGGTGTTGCATCCGGGGGCTCATCTGGGCCGCGGCGAAGCGGTCGGGTTGCGGAGCATTGCCGCGGGGCTGAATGAGGTTTGTCGGGCCACGCGAAGTCTGTCGGTGCGCCTGGCGCTCGAGAACACGGTGGGGCAGGGGAGTTACCTGGGCGGCGAGTTGGCGCACTTGAAGGCGCTTTACGAGCGCGTGCAGCGCCCCGAGCGGTTGGGAGTGTGCCTGGATACGGCCCACCTGTTCGCAGCGGGATATGACATCCGCACGCGGCGGGGTTGGGACCGAGTCGTGGCTGAGGTCGACGCGGCTGTGGGTCTGGATCAGGTCCTGGCGGTCCACCTCAACGATTCCCGGGGCGCCCTAGGCTCGCGCGTGGATCGGCACGCCGGGATCGGCCAAGGCCAGATCGGGCGCGCGGGCTTCAGGCACATTGTGCGTGACCCGCGCTTCCGCGATTGTCCCGGTTGCCTCGAGACGCCCAAGTCGGCCGATCTCCACGAAGACCTCGAGAACTTGACCATCCTGCGGGCGTTGGTGGGCCGGGATTCCTTCTCATGAAAGCATGGATAATGCCTTTGGTGGGGCTCACCGGCGTTTGCCTGACCCAATCGGTCACGGCAGCGTTGCCCTGCTTCGAGTATCATCGGATCGCCGAGGTCGGCCAAAGCATGGGCCAGACGTCGCTGGTGGACATCGACAAGGACGGCGACCTGGACTGGGTAGTCGGCCAATCGGGGACGATGTGGTGGTTCGAATACGTTGCGCCCGACCGCTGGATTCAGCATGACCTTGGCCGGGGCGCGCGGACCGACGTGGGCGGCTGCGCGTTGGACATCGATGGGGATGGCTGGATCGATGTGGTGGCCGGCACGGCCTGGTATCGTAACCCGCGTCAACCGCGCAGCGAGCCGTTCACCAAGTTCGACAACGGCGCGATCGGTTGCCACGACAACGTCGCGGCAGATATCGATGGCGACGGCAGCCCGGATGTGGTGGCGTGCAGCAACGCCAAGGATCAGGTCCGACTGGTCTGGTACAAGATCCCGCCCGACCCGACTCAGCGGTGGACCGAACATCGCATCGGCGAGGGCATTCACGGGGGTGTGGATCCCAAAGGCACAGGCGATCTCGACGGCGACGGCGATACCGACGTCGTCCGTGGGGATGTATGGTTCGAAAACCTGGACGGCAAAGGAACGCGCTGGCGGGAGCGGAAAGAGCTGACACCCCCTGGCGGGAGCCGACCGGACCGGTTCGGGCTGGCCCTCAAAGCGTGGGTGACAGACTTGGACCAGGACGGCGACCTGGACATTGTCGAGGCGGAGGCGGATTGCGCCGATGGGCGGGTCTTTTGGTTCGAGAATTTGGGCGCTGGCAGGCAGTGGGTTTGCCACCTGGTCTCGGCGAATAGCACTCAGCAGGATTTCCACTCACTTGCGGTGGCGGATTTCGATAACGACGGCGATCCGGACGTGTTTTCCGGCGGTGGGCCGCTGTCGCAGACCACGCACACCTGTTTCATCTGGGAGAACCTCGGCCAAGCCCGCCAGTGGCGGGAACAGGTCATTTTGCAGGGCAAACGCTGCCACGAAGCCAAGGCCGCGGATGTCGACGGCGACGGGGACATTGACATTGCGAGCAAGCCCTGGCGAGGCAACCTGCACTTCTATTTGCGAAACATGCTCAAGGAGGACGCGCAGGGACGATGACCGGGCCGGGCAACGCACGCGGTGCGGCGAACCTCGTCACTTGGCTCCAAGACGGCGCGCTGGGGCAGGTGGAGGTGGACCGGGCTACACCCGGGCGATCGATGGCGCCCAATTCGTCCAGCTCCTGCGGGTCCAGCCCGCCCTGCCGCCGGATGGCTTCGGGGGACTCGAGCTTACGCCAGCCGCCCTGCGACTCGGGCGCAGGGGAATAGGCACGGGCTGCGGCGGACGACTGGACCTTGACATGGACGGGTGTGACTAAGGCAAGTGCTGGCTCCGCACAGGGCCAGCCCGATCATCACGGCGCGAGGCCACAGCCGAAGGGTATGCATTGTATCTGTTGTCTTCGTTTGCCCTGACCGGGTTCGCGTTCGGGTCCAGAGGGCTGCGGGCGGATCTGGCGTGCGACTGGAAGCGGTGCCCGGCTCAGCTCGAACGTCGAGCAAGTAACCGGGCCGGTTAGACAACCGGCGGTACGGCGGTACAGGTACGGGTTTCGCCGGGTCAGTTGCGATGGTCGGCGTCTGGGTCGAGCAAGGGGTGTCGTGCTGTCTGCCAGGGTTTTAATAGGGTTTTAATAGTTGACACCCTGGTTCCGCTGGAGCCTTTCAGCCGGCGCGGATGGTGGAAGGAAGGCGGAATGGAATGGAATGGCGGAAGGGAGACCGGTTGGTTGGCCGCTTGACACCCCTGTTCACTGTTCAGCCGGGTGTCGTGCTATCTGACAGGGTTATAGTAGTTGACACCCCTGGCTACGTTGAGGCTTATCAGCCGGGGCGGATGGGGGAAGGCGGAAGGAAGGGAAGGGGGACTGGGTGGGTGTCCGGCTGAGACGCCTGTTCAGCCGGACCTGTTTCGGGCACGCGTCGGACTTGGGGTCGGGGACGGGCAACTCATGGTGCCTTTATCTCTCAGACCGTCAGACCGGCCAGGGCGGCCAGCCGGCGCAGTTCCGCTTCGATCTCGACCCCTTGGTAGAACCACAGCCAGCCTCTCAACCGCTGGGTCTGGCCTGGGGCGCAGTCCGGGAACTTCGGGTCGGAATGGAGGCAGGGCACGGGTGGATTAGCCCAGGTGTGATCGCACTGTTCCCAGGCGGTGATGATCCAACGGCGGCCATCCTCCGACCGCACGGCGGCGAAGGGGGTGTTGAGCAGCTTGTTCTGGCTAGTTTGGGCGTTGAAACCGGCGGCGCCCTTGAGCATGACACAGTTTTGGATGCGCAATCCGGTGAGGGTCTGTGCCGTGCCGTTGCGCAGCCACAACTCGAAGCGCACTCCCTCGCGACCGGGTACGGCCTGCGCGCCGAAGGCAATGCCGTTGGGCAAGAGGCGCTCGAAATCGAGGGCGCCATCGGTGCGCCGGTTCCATTCCAGGCGCGGGAGTGTCACTTGCTGGGCGGTCCACACGGTGGGGACATGGGTGTGCGCCAGGTAAGTCAGGCCGAGGTTCGACCAGACCGCCTCGGGCACGTCGACGACCACGTAGCTGGCGTCGTCCCAGGGAGTGAACACGCTGAGCTTGGTTTCGCGCTGCGGTTCGAGGGCGCCGTCCAGGAACCCGCTGCGCGGATGACGCCCGCCCGGATAAGGCAGCACGCGCACGGTGGCGCCGGTGAACGAGGGGCGAGTCGCGGGGCCGATGTGGAAGCGCTCCAATGCGGCGTCCACCTCGGCCAACGTCAGGCCGGTGGCCGCGCGGACTTCGGCGGGGGTGTAGCGGTGGTGCCAGACCATGTTCTCGAGCCAATAGCGCAGGTCGGCGTCGTTGGTCGGGGCGCGGTGGTTTGCCCGGAGGACAGCCGAGTCGTCGCGGACGGGCACCTGATCATAGGCTGCGAGGGCTTGTTCGTATTCTGCCAGGGCCTCGGGGGGCAGGAGCGCGCGGCTGCGTTGGATCTCGTCGCGCATTCGGCCGACCAGGAACGCGCGGTCTTCGGCCGGCGCGAGCAACGGTTTACCGGGGATCTCGACGTGCCACGGGGCGGTGTGGGCATAGCGCACGCGGTCGTCGGGGCGATCTTCCCAGCAGCGCACAGCCAGCCAGCCGGATTCGGCCAAGGTCAACTCGGCGCTGAGTGTGTTCTCACAGGCCCCGGCCGGTGTGCGGCGATTCTGAGTGCGCAGGAGTTGGACGGGCACACCGTTGTGTACGAGTTCGGCGAAGGTGAGGGGCTGCTCGCTGACCACGGTACCGGTGAGTTGGAAGGTGGCGCCAGTCTGGGCCTGGAACCGAGCGCCGGGATCGCGCCCGTTCACTTGGGCGAAGAGCATCGGGCCGGTCGTGACGAAGCTGCGGCCGGCGTCGAGTCCGCGCTTCCAGGCCTCGTAGTCGAAGCCGTCCGGCAGGTGGACATAGACGCGCCCGAACCCTAGCGGCACCGGGTGCACGCCGTTGGCCGTGCCGGCGGTTGGGCGGAGGGGAAAGCCGGCGTTGAGCAGGGCGTAGTAGTTGCCGAGGGTGTAGTGGATCCAGCCGCGTTCGTCGGCCGACTGACCGCCGTAGGGCGGGTTGAGGTGCGGGGGTGCCGGTGTGCCCCAGTTGGTGAAGGCGAATTCAGTGCGCCAGAGGTGGTTGTTCGCCAACTCGTAGAGCTGAACGCCCATGACCGGTGGCAGGGCCATCGTCCATGGCCAGTTGTGCTTGTCCAAGTCGAGCAAAGCGCCCTCGGCCTGCGCGCGCTCCGCCACGGTCCGCAGCGGGGGCACGCCCTGGGTGAAGACGCTGGTGTGCCCCAGGACAAAGACCGCGCCGAGCGTGTGCGAGCGTCCGCCGGTCGAGAAGATCTCGTATTCGGTGTTGCGCGGCCAGAACACGTGTGTGCGATCGACCTCGACCAAGGCCGACGGCACGACGCCCCCGAGGTTCTTGTCGCCGGCGGACGGGGCTGTGAACGCGCGGGTGACCCAGTAGGAGAGCGGGAAGGCCACGTTCAAGTCCTCGGCGAGCATCACGGTGGGCAGTTCCTCGAAGGTGCGGTGCACGTGAGTGTCGCCGGAGTACCAACCGCGCGCTGCCAGGTCGATCCAGCGGCGGAGCGGCACGCGCACCTCGACCGGTTCCGCGTCCAGGACCACGGAGTTGGTGGCGGGGAAGTATTCCTTGCCGCGCTCGACCAGCAGGCGGTAACGGCCCGGCGGCAGCTCGGCCGTGAAGGGATGCGCCGAGACCGAGGTATGCCGCTCGATCGAGTTCGGGTTCGCCCGCGCCGCTTTGTCGTATCGCACCGCGGCGCCGCCCGGTGCGAGGGACTCGACATACTCCCAGCGGCCATCTGCGGCCTCGAGATAGACACGCGCAGCCAAGGCTTGGCCCGTTTCCGCGTCGAGCACCCGGCCGGTCAGGCGCACGACGCGGGCAGGCGCCCGTCCAGTGGCCTCGAGTTCGGCACGAGATGTCGCAGCCGGCGCCCCCGGTTTGCTAGGGGTCTGAGCGGCAAGTTGAGGCGCGCCGAGTCCCGCGCTGAGGCCGGCCAGGAGGAGGGTCGTTGGCAGGAAGTGTTTCCGGGACGGAACGGTGTTGGCATGCATGGAGAAGCGTTTACGCCAGGTTGACCGATTCGGCGATACCGAAATTGTTGAGGTCTCGATGAACCGCCAGGGAGGGCCGGCCGATCGGGTCCGGTGACCTGCCTGGTTCGGCACGCCCAGCGGTCGCGCCCTACCGATTCAAGGCCCCGATGCGTACCCGCCAGCTCGGCGTCCACGCCTCCGCAGAAACGACTTGGTGCACCGCCGATGGATCGGGTGGGTGACCAGCCACGCCTTTTCTGGTTGATCCCGCTCGGCAATCCCGGCAGTAAAGCGCCGTGCCATGAAGTCCAGCGCGGGAGCTCATCGGCGGTTGGCACCCGGGATCGCCCGGGTGTGCAACGGCCCGGGCGCAGGCGTGACGACACGCCCAGCGCCGGTGTCGGTCTTGGGGGTTTTGGCGGTGCTTGCCCTGGCTGGCGCGGTAGGTTGCTCGGATCCCGAGCGCGGGACGGTGTTGCGTTTAGCGCACTCGTTGGAGCCGAGTCATCCGGTGCATGCGGCGATGGAGCACCTGGCGGTGCAGGTCGAGGAACGGTCGCGGGGCGCCCTGCGGATCAAGATTTACGCCAGCAGCCAACTGGGCTCGGAACGCGAGACGATCGAGTTGCTGCAACTGGGTGCGATCGACCTGGTGAAGACCTCGACCTCGCCGCTCGAGGGTTTTGTGCCGGGCATGGCAGTGTTTGGCGTGCCGTATGTCTTTCGGGACGCGGCGCACTACTGGCGCGTCCTGGACGGGCCGTTGGGGCGGCAGCTCCTGGATTTGGGTCTGGGGCAGCGGCTCAAGGGGCTGTGCTACTACGACGCCGGCAGCCGCAGCTTCTACACCAAGAACAAGCCTATTCGCACCCCGGCCGATTTGCGGGGCATGAAGATCCGCGTGCAGAACAGCCGGACGGCCATTCGGTTGATCGAGGCGATGGGGGGCGCGGCCACGCCGATTCCCTTTGGCGAACTGTACACCGCCCTGGATCAGGGCGTGGTGGACGGCGCGGAGAACAATCCGCCCAGCTTGCTGACCTCGCGCCACTATGAAGTCTGCAAGTTTTACACGCTCGACGAGCACTCGCGGGTGCCGGACATGGTGTTGATCGGCACGGCGACCTGGGAGCGGTTGACGCCGCAGCAGCGCCAATGGTTGCAGGAGGCGGCTGACAGCTCGAGCCGGTTCCAGCGCGAATTGTGGGGGCACAAGACCCAGGAGACGCTAGCGCAACTCGCCCAAGCCGGCGTGCAGATCATCGAGGCGGACCAGCGCCCGTTCCAAGCGGCGGTGCGGGACCTGCAGGCCGCATTCCGGGGCACCGAGACCGGGCGTTGGATGCAGGCCATTCTCGAGCACCCGTAACCCTTAACCCCCGTACCACGCTGCACCTCGTCATTCGTCTGCGCCACGGTTTGACCCGGCTCCTCGAGGCCGTGGTTGTTCTGCTCATGGGGGGCCTCGTCGTGGATGTGCTATGGCAAGTGACCTCCCGGTATGTGCTGCGGAGTCCCAGTTCTTGGACCGACGAACTGGCCACCTTACTGCTGATTTGGGTGGCCTTGCTCGGGTCGTGCGTGGCGTTCGTGCGACACAGCCATCTGGGCGTCGATTTCTTCGTGGAGAAACTACCCGTGCGGGCTCGAGCGGTGGCGGAGTTGGTGGTTTACGCGGCGATCGGCTTGTTCGCGGCGTCGGTCCTGGTTCTGGGTGGCAGCAAGCTGGTGGCGTTGACGTGGCTCACGGGGCAGGTCTCGCCCGCGCTCGGTGTGAAGATGGGCCACGTGTATCTGGCGCTGCCTATCAGCGGCGCCTTCATCCTTTTCTTCGCCATCGAGTCGGCGATGGAACGGGCCTTGGCGTTCCGCTCGCAAGCGGGCGAGAGGCGGCCGGCGAGCGAGGCCGAGGCCAAGCCCGAGGCGAAGTCATGAACGGCGCCGCCCCAGCCGCCCGGTCCGGAGTGGTTCGGTACGAACCTGAAGACGTGCGCTGATGGACTCCGCGGTGTTGATCTTGGTGCTGACGTTTCTACTGTTGCTGGCGCTGAACGTGCCGGTGGCCGTCGCGATTGGCCTGTCCACGCTCGCGACGGCGGTGCTGGCGATGGGATCGTTCGAGATTGCGGCGGCAACGCTGGCCCAGCGCATGGCCACGGGGGTGAGCAGTTTCTCGCTATTGGCGATCCCGTTCTTTATCTTGTCGGGCCTGCTCATGGGGCAGGGCGGCATTGCCGGGCGCTTGATGGATCTGGCGCGGGCGTTGGTGGGGAGATTTCCGGGGGGGCTCGCGTATGTGAATGTCCTGTCGTGCATGCTATTCGGGGCGGTCAGCGGTTCGGCGGCGGCGGCGGTGTCGTCGATCGGCGGGTTTCTAGTGCCGGAGATGCAGCGCCAGCGTTACCAACGCGAGTTCAGCGTCGCGCTCACCGTCACGGGCGCCACCACCGGCCTGCTGATTCCGCCCAGCAACATCATGATCGTTTACGCACTGGTGTCGGGGGGCGCGGTCTCGATCGCCGCGCTGTTCGCCGCGGGCATCTTACCCGGCATGATCTTCGGCCTGGCCTTAATGGTCGCCGCCGGCGTCCTTTGCCACCGGCGCGGCTACGGCGAGCGGGTGGCGGTTGCTCGCGGGGCGGTCGGCCGGGCGTTTCGACGGGCGTTTCTGAGTCTGCTCCTGATCGTGGTGGTGTTGGGCGGGATTCTGAAGGGGATCTTCACCGCGACGGAAGCGGCGGCGATTGCGGTGGCGTACGCGTTTGTGCTGGCGGTCGTGGTGTATCGAGAAATCGGGTTGCGGGAGGTGCCTCGGCTGCTGCTGCAGGCCGGGGTGACCACGGCCGTGGTGTTCCTGCTCATTGCCACCTCGATGGCGATGTCCTGGATCCTAACGATCGAGGAGATCCCGCAGACCCTGAGCGCGGCGTTGCTGGGCGTGACGGAAAACCGCGTGGCGCTGCTGTTGTTGATCAATCTGTTGTTGCTGGCGGCCGGCACGTTTATGGACATGACGCCCGCGGTGCTGATCTTCACCCCGATCTTGTGGCCGGTGGTGCAGAAGCTGGGGATAGACCCGGTGCACTTCGGCATCATGCTCATCGCGAACCTCTGCATCGGCCTCTGCACGCCGCCGGTGGGGACTTGTCTGTTCGTGGGATGCGGCGTGGGTCGGACCTCGATCTCGCGCGTCACGCCCGCTGCGCTACCGTTCTTCCTGGCCCTGCTCGTGGCGTTGTTGCTGATCACGTATTTGCCCGGCCTTTCCCTCTGGATTCCGCGCGTGTTGGGCGCCCTTTGACCGGCGGGCTGTGGTGCACTACTGTGCGCCCTCGCCGCAGGCGAAATGCATGAGTAAGCAAGGCGTTTTGTTAGTCAACCTGGGGTCGCCCGACTCGCCGTCCGTGTCGGATGTGCGGCGTTACTTGCGCGAGTTCCTGATGGACCCGCGGGTGCTGGACGCGCCCTGGCCGATTCGTTGGGCGGTCGTGAATCTGGCCATTCTGCCGCGTCGGCCGCGGCAATCGGCGGAGGCCTATCATCAGATCTGGACGGCGGAAGGCTCGCCGCTGGTGGTGACGAGTCGGAACGTGCTGGCTGCCCTGCGGCAGCGTGTGCCGATGCCGATCGAGTTGGCCATGCGCTACCAGAATCCTGCGATCCCTTGGGCGATCGATCGGTTAGCCGCGCAGGGGGTCGAGCATCTGTTGCTCATCCCGCTCTTCCCGCATTACGCGATGTCCAGCTACGAAACGGCGGTCGAACGGGTGCGGGCCGTGCTCGCCCGGCGAGCGCCGCGGATGCGGCTCGAGGTGCAACCGCCGTACTATGCGGACCGGGACTACATCGCCGCCCTGGTGGCGAGTGCGGCAGCGGAGCTTGCGACCGACTACGACCATCTCTTGTTCAGTTTTCACGGGTTGCCGGAGCGGCATCTGCGGAAGTCCGATCCGACGGGGCGACATTGCCTCGAGGTGGCTCGCTGCTGCGAGGTCGACAGTCCAGCGCATGCGACCTGCTACCGCGCTCAATGCTTCAAGACTGTGGCCGCCTTTGTGGCTCGGGCTGGGGTGCCCCAGGGGAAGTACTCGGTCGCGTTTCAGTCGCGGCTGGGCCGGGACCCGTGGCTGAGTCCGTACACCGACGTCGAGTTGACGCGACTGGCCCAAGCCGGCGTGCGGCGGCTGTTGGTTTTGTGTCCCGCCTTCGTGTCGGATTGCCTCGAGACCATCGAGGAAATCGGGATGCGCGGTTCCGAGACGTTCCAAGCGGCGGGTGGGCAAGAGCTCGTGCGGATTCCCTGCCTGAACGAACATCCGCTGTGGTTGGCCACGCTCGAGCGGATGGCGCGGGACTTCGCGTCGGCTCACCACGCCACGATCCGGTAGAAATTCCGAGGCGCGTTTGGCTGAGGGCTATCGGTGTAGGTCAGCTCTTTTCCGCTGCCTCTGAAGACGGGACCCAGAGTCCAAGGTCCTGTTAGGCTCGGGGCGCTGAGGACCTGATAGCTTCGGAGGCTCGAGCCGTGCCAGCGCAGGGTGGGGCCGGAGGCCTCGAGCGCTAGGGCGACGGGCATGCGCAGGGCGGCCTCGATCGACTGCGGGTCCAGGCGCTGTTCCTCGCTGACGGCGAAGCTCCCGTGGCGGAGGGCGTGGAGGGCGAGGTAAGGCATGTCGAGCGTCAGCCGGGCGGGCGGATTGACGATCTCGAGATGGCCCATGTTGACCTGCTCGCCACAAACCGGGCAAGTGACGAGCCCGCGGAGCAGATGATCCAGGGCATGGATGCCGGCGGTGGCCGTTCGCGGCAGGGCGTCGATCTGTTGCCACAGGGCACGTGCCAGGGCGAAGCCGTCGGGCACGCCGTCTTGGTTGCTGTCCGGCACAGCCGGGTCCGAGTGGAAGTGTTTCTCCTGGTCATCGGTGAGGCCGTCGTCGTCGGTGTCGTTGGGGCCTTTGGGGATATGGCGCGGGCCGGGAGAGCGGAGGGTAGCGGCGAGTAGGTGGACGTCGAGCCGGTGTTGGCCGTGGACGTCTCCGGCGAACGAGAAGCTGCCTTGTTCGAGGTAATGCAGGGCGATGTACGGGACTTCGACGTAGAGCTGGGCCAACGGATTGCCCACCACCAGGTGTCCCATATTGACCGTGGTTCCGCAGACCGCGCTGTGTTCAAGTCCCTTGAGCTGGAAGTCGAGCCGGTAGGTCTGGATCTTCGATGGGCCGGCTGGGAGGGCGTCGATCTGGCTCGCCAACGCGTGGGCCAGTTCGATGCCGTCGAGAATCTGGTTCCCGTTCGAGTCTGGTAGTTCGGGGTCCTGGCCCAGGTCCCGCTCTTCGGCATGGGAGAGTCGGTCGCCGTCGGTGTCTGTTCTGGCGGGCTCGGGGAGGAGATGGCCCGTGCCGTCTGAGGTTAGGGCGGTTTTGAGCAAAAGGACATTCAGTCGGCCGGAGTGTTCACTGCCCGAGAAGGCGAAGCTGCCATGTTCCAGGTAGTGTTTGCCGATGAAAGGCAGGCCGAAGGACTGACGTTCGAGGGGGTTGACGATCTCTAGAGCGGTTTACCGATCGCAGGGTACACTTAGGGCCTCGGCGGGCTTGTTTCAAGCGTGAACTGGCTCGCTTGACTTCCCGATTGCCCCAAGACGGCGCATCGAGCGATTGACATTGGCGAGCTAAAGTGCTCCGCGCTGAGTTCGTCATGAACGCGGACTGCTGCTGCTCACTCCGGGGCGGGTTGATCGATGTCGGCACCGCTCAAGGCCAGCGCTGCCGCAGCCGGGTCTTAGGCCTCCGAATGGATTGACCAGCCAGGCGAGGATTGTCCACTGGGCGCAAGCCCGTGGGAAGCGGGAGAAACATGAGAGGAGGGGGGCAGAAACATGGGGAGAGAAACATGGGGAGGGGCAGAAACATGGGCAGGGGGCAGAAACATGGGGGAGGGGCAGAGACGTGGTGAGTGTGGAGAGAAGAAAACCGCTTCCACCGCCGTCTGCCCCGGGTCGGCTTCGATGCCCTGCAACCGCATTGCCACCCCGGCCACGGGGCGACCATTTCCAGTCGCTCGGCCTTTCGGGGTGGAGCGTTGCTGGAAGAGAGGTCCCGGAGGCGATCGAGCCCCGGGTCAGTTCCTGCGCTTATCCCACCCCCACGCGCCAAGATCGGTGGCAAGATCCCATGAGTTGGGTCTCCGGTTGCGACACCTCCGTCGGCCAACGGCGGCCCTGGGCAATGGTGATGGCTGCCTCCTCTACCCGCCCCGGCGCGATCCCAACAAGGCCACCGCTCCGTGCCTGGACGCGTCGATCAACTCGAGTCGGTGGGTGATTCTGCGCGGCGGCATCGAGGACTACGAGTAGTTCTGGCTCCTGAACCAGGAGATCAACCGCGTGCGCGGCGTTACGGGCCAAACGACGTTGGCTCAGGCGGCCCAGGAACTCCTGCGCGTGTCGCCGGAGGTCTCCCAGGACCTCACATACCGTTGTGGCCCTCTGACCGGCACTGCTTGAGGTTGCGACCGCCGTTCGGCGCTCGCGGGCGGCCGCCGACCAGGCGCTTGGAAGGGCACGATTCTGGCCGGTTTCGCCTGGCGCCCGGCCAAGCTCGACCGGGAATTGACAGCGAGGTCCGCGTGAGGTATTACCTTCGGGTATGACGCAGACCGCCACAACTGTCAGTGTCAAAATCCCGGCGCGGATTCTCGCCCGCATCCCAAAGGCGGGCAACGGCCGGAGCCGGTTTATCGTCCAGGCGCTGGAGGAGAAGCTCGCTGGGCAGAAGGCCCCCGAATGGAAACCGAGCACCCAGCGCGGACGCCGCCTGGCCGCCCTGCTCAAACGCGGCGAATCGGAGCGGCTCCCGTTGCTCGACGACGGGGACTTTGAGCGCGAATTGCGGGCGCGCCGCGGGAGGTTTGCCTGAAAACCTCTCTCGACTCCGGCGTGTTGCTGGCGGCGTGGCGCAGTGAATCACGGGCTGCCGCGGCGTTGTCCCTTCTGGCCGACGATGCCCGCGTGTTTTACAGTTCGCAGATGGTGCGTCTGGAATTGCTGCCCAAGCCGCGCTTTGAAAAGTGCCGGGCCGAAGTCGCCTTCTACGAACACCATTTTGGGGAGGTGGCGGCCTGCGAGCCGCTGAGCGAAACCTTGGGCCAGGAAGCCGAAAAGCTGGCCGCATGCTACGGTCTGGCAGGCGCCGATGCGCTGCAAGTGGCGGCCGCCATCCGGCAGGGCGTGGAAGAGTTCTACACCACTGAGAAGCCCGGCAAACCGCTGTTTCGGGTGAAGGAACTGAAGGTCATCTCCCTGCAGGCACTGCCCGCGCCCAAGCCGTAAAGGCCCGGCCGGGGCGCCGGGGCCGGTGTCCATTCTTCGCCGAAGCCGGTGAGAATCGTGAGGTCCACGTCTTGCGTGAGACGGGGGTTGCCCCAACGCTGAACGGCAACACCGCCGATGAAGCAAAACTTCCAGCCGCGTTGCTTGTAGAAATCCTGCAATTCAGCGGCTGCGGCGAGTACGCCTGGAAGTTGGATCATGCGCGGGAAAGTCCGTGGAAAAGCGCCTGCTGCTCGACAAGGCCTGACCAGTCGGGACGCTCGCGCCAGCTCTGGACGGCGCCAAGGGAATGAAGGGAATGAACGATCTGGCGAGCGCGCTCCTCCGTCATTGCCGCGAGTTCCTGGGCGCGGACAATCTCACGCATTGCCTATGGCACGGAGGCTCGGCGGTAAAGACCTCTGGGTTAGGTTGGTGTCTGTCGAGTTCATCTCGCACCTACTACGGCTCAAACCTGGTCGAATGGAGAGCACTTTCTCCAACCCCAACAACCCCAAAAACCCAAGAATCTAAATGAAGTTACCGTGGTGCAGGGACAATTCTGACCCGTTTCGCCTTGAATGGTCACATTGGGCCAGCCACACTTCAGCCCAGTCCAAGAAGCAAATGCCCATGAGTCGTGCGGCGGTTATTGTGGTCGCGCTGGCGAACTTGCCCCTTGCAGCAGGAGACAACCTGCCGTTGCCGCCCGGCAAAGCAGAAACTCCCGAAACCCGAACCCTGACCCCGGTCGAAGCAGTCGCCGTGCTGCAGCGAGACTGGCTGTTCCAGGCGATGGGCCAACCGCTCCTGGATCGGACGGCTGCGGAAATCGGCTGGACGCGGGAATTGGCGGACCGTTTGTCGCGGTCCGGGCGGGCTCCGGACCTGACGCGGGAGATGAGGGACCTGGAGGAATTGGAATCGCGGCTGGGAGAATTGCGTGACCGGCCGCTGACGGCAGCGTCGACCACCTCTCCTGAGACCTCCGCAACCGTGCCGAGTTGGATCTGGTATCCCGAAGGGCGGCCGGTGGAGGATGCGCCGGCCCAATTGCGGTGGTTTCGCCGTCGCTTTGAACTGCCGGCTGCCGCTCAGTCGGCTGTGTTGCGTGTGGCGGCCGACGATGCCTGCGAAGTCTTCGTCAACGGCAGCCGCGTGGGCGGCAACGAGACGTGGCAACGGACGGCAGCGTTCGACGTGGGGACATGGCTCAAGGTCGGCACCAACCTGTTGGCGGTGCGAGCCGAGAACCGCCCAGCGCCGACGAAGAACCCGGCCGGACTTCTCGCACGACTGGCCGTGACCCTCCCCGACGGCACGCTGCGGATCGTTGTATCCGACGGGGTGTGGCGGGCGGAGAAGACCCTGCAACCCGGTTGGGAGCAAGCGGCGTTCGACGATTCCGGCTGGCCGCCTGCCCTCATCGCCGCGCCGTTGGGCGGCGGGCCTTGGGGAAACATCGCCGGTCTGGGTCCGGCCGACTTACGGGAAGATCCGGTCGCCGCGTATGCCGCCGCGGACCCGGCCGCGAAGGAACTGTATTTCGCGGTCCGCCGCATCAAGCGCGAGATTTTCTTCGCCAATCCGTTGCTCGATTTCACGCAACTGATGTTTATCGATCAGCCGCTGCCCCAGGGACCGGAATCCCGGCATGAAGCCATCCACCGGATGGGCATCATGGCCTCGCCGGGAGGGCGACTGCTCGTGCTCGACGGACTGCATCCAGGCGGTACCCCGCGCCAATTGGCGCCGCAAGGAAGGCCCGGCAGCTTCTGGCGGCCCGACTTGTCGTTCGATGCAAGAAAGGCCTTGTTCTGCTTCAAACCCCACGACGAACCGAGCTTTCACCTGTACGAGATGAACCTGGACGGCAGTGGCGGGCGGCAGCTCACCGACAGCCCGTACGACGACATCGACCCCATCTACCTGCCTGACGGTCACATCCTCTTCACGACCACCCGCGGGAACTCGTACGTTCGCTGCGGACCCTTCATCTACTCTTACATCCTCGCCCGCTGCGACGCCGACGGCAGCAACGTCTACTTGGTCAGCTACAACGGCGAACCGGATTTCGTCCCCGCCCTGCTGAACGACGGCCGCGTGATCTATTCGCGGTGGGAGTACACCGACAAACCGCTGTGGAGGCTGCAGAAACTGTGGACCACCAACCAGGACGGCACGGGCACAGCTCACTTCTGGGGGAACCAGTCCGTCTGGCCCGATCATCTGTCGGAACCGCGGGCGATTCCGGGCAGTCGCCGAGTCATGTTCTCCGGAGTGGGACATCACGACTGGTGGTCCGGTTCGATCGGGATTATCGACCCCAGCCAGGGCCGCGATTACCCCCACGGCCTGACGAAGGTCACGGTCGACTTGCCGTGGCCGGAAGTCAGTCCGCCGCCGCAAGACACGCCGGAAGCGGCCAACTACCACGCCTCGGGCCACTTTACCGGCTACAAGACGGCCTATCCGCTCTCCGATGAGGACTTCCTGGTTTCGGCTCGCGGCTGGGGCGACAAGTTCCGCCTGTACCTGATGGACATCTACGGGAACCGCGATCTGATCTACGAGGGGGTGCATAACGTCTGGCACGCCCTCCCTGTGCGGCCGCGGATTGCGCCGCCGCAGCAACCGGACCAGGTGGCTTGGCCCGGCACGGGGAAAGACCGCAAGCCGGTCGAGCCGGGCGTGTTCTTCAGTTCCGACGTGTACCAGGGCGTGCCCGAATTGCCCCGTGGGGCCGTCAAGTACCTGCGGGTCTTCCAACTGGACTACAAGACCTACTCGACCTGGAACAAGACCTATCGCCACTCCGGGCCATCCGTCTCGATCGTCCAGGAAGAGGGCGTCAAACGCATCCTGTCGGAGGTTCCCGTCGAAAGGGATGGGTCGATGTACTTCGAGGCCCCGGCGGGGCTCGCGTTGTACTTCCAACTGCTAGATGCGGACCGCCGTTGTCTACAAACGATGCGGAGCTTCACGGGCTTGATGCCCGGGGAACGACGGGGCTGCGTGGGGTGCCACGAAATGCACACCACGACCCCCGCTCCGAGCAGCGCCTTGGCCCTGCAGCGGCCGCCCACGCGGCTGAGCCCGCCGCCCTGGGGCACGCAGAGCATCAGTTACGAGCGATTTGCCCAACCTGTGCTCGACCGCTATTGCGTGAAGTGTCACGCAGGCACGGCGGAGGCTCCAGCCGAACCTAACCTGGTCCTGCGGCCCGGCCACAGCCTGTTTAAGGAACCTTACCTGACCCTGGTCGGGCCCGCCGGTTGGGGCAACCCGGTCCCGGCAGGCCGGCCCGGTTACGGCATCGCCAACGCGATCCCGGTCGAAAGCGCTTATGGACAGAACGATCCGAACGCACTGACCACGCTGCCCCCGATGACATACCTGTCGTGCAAGAGCCGGCTGATCGACCTGGCCGCCAGCGGCCAACACTACGGCGTGAAGGCCGACCCCGAGAGCCTGCACCGATTGATCGCCTGGATTGACGCCTGCTGCCCTTTCCGCGGTGAAGAGGAAATCCGCGCCTTGGACGACCCGGAGTTCCCCGGTATCGAACGGCTCCCCATTCGCCCCCGAGTCGCCACAGCCCCGGTCATCGAACGGCCGTGACTTCGGTTCGTTCCCTCGACTGCCGCATGCATGAATGCCGCCGGCTTGCCCGGCGGAGCCTCACGCTCCCCGTGAGTGCTTGGTGCTTCAGATGAGGCCATGAGGGATGCCAGCCACGGAGTCAGGTTGCGGTTGGGTGGTTTGCCGACCGTGTGAGCGAGCGAAGCGGATTGAGATTAGGAGGACCAGAAGGACCAAAAGGAGTTGCCTCGCCGGATGAGTCCACGTATTCTCCGCGCCGTGACGGTCCGGAGCTGCACTTTGTGCTGCGTTTAAGCGGGAGGCTTGGCGCTGCGCTGCGAAAAAGTGTTGCAGTACGGTCACAAGCGTCAGGTTTATGGAGGTCTATGGGCCTCTATGGCTTGCGTAAGTGGTTGCTGCGCGGTTAGCTCAGAGGTAGAGCACTTCCTTGACACGGAAGGGGTCAGAGGTTCAAGTCCTCTATCGCGCACCATCCCCATCGCCGTGAGCGGTCTGGCTCGCCCGACCTGTTGCTCCCGGTCTCTTCCATTGTTTTCTATGGTGATCCTCCGTATTCAGGGGGCTGTCCGGGGCGATCTCGCCTTCAACCGGTAGCAAGCAACCAGTCTGTGGACGTTGCGCGTCTCGGATCAGTCGGCCCGGGGCGGTAGCGTGCTAGTGGCTGTCAGCGGCTCTCAGCGCCTGGGTCCTGCGCCTCATGGGTCGAGAGCCGAGGGTGCGTCGACCAGGGCCAAAGACGAGCGGGTGGGAAGCAAAGCCAGATCAAGCCGTGTCAACTTCTATAAACCAGTCCAATTGGATATAGATCTGTAGGCCTGGACGAGCCTGGCTCAGCAGGCGGACTGGGGACTGGGAGGGACCGATCAGGATCAGGCGGTGGCGTGGACCTCGGCTTCTTGGCCTTCGGTGCGGAGGTGTTCTGGCGAGGTCAAGTTGCGATGCCAGACCGGGACGCGGGCTTGGAGGCCGAGCGCAGTCAGATACGAATGGTCCAACGGGCAGGCTCCGACCCAGCCCTTAGCTCCGGTCTGATCGACCGCCAGCGCGTTGGCCACATGAATAGCGGTTAAGGGGCTGAAATTGGTGTCGATGCCTTTGCTGGGTTCGTGATGGAGGGCGACGGCCTCCACCAGTGGGACGGGCAATCCCCAGATCCCAAGCAGGTAACCGCCGACATCGGCGTGGGTGGCGCCGAAGGCGTTCTGTTCGTGCTCCGCCAGCGGGACGTGGGTACGTTCGGCATGGGCGAGGGTTTGCCGGTAGGGATCGGGGAGGTTGGTGGCCAGGACGAGTTTGCCCACGTCATGGAGCAGGCCGCCGGTGAACGCCAGGTTGTAGAGGTTCCGGTCGCCTCCTTCGAGCTGGACGATCCGACCGGCCCAGAGCCCAGTGAGCAGGCTGTGGTCGAGCAGGGGTTGAAGCGGGAGATTCTTGAAGATGGCCGCTTCGAGGCCCGCGAACAGGTTGACAGCCAGGGCCAGCGAGAGGATGCGACCGACGCCGAGCAACTGGACGGCTTCGGCGCCGTTGGCGACGGGGCGAGCGAAGCCGAAGAAGGCGGAGTTGACGAGTTGGAGCACTTTGGCGGTCAGGCCCGGGTCCTCGGCCAAGATGGCGCCGATGGTCTCGACGGAGACGTCGCAGGATTCGAGGGCTTCGAGCATGCGAAAGTAGACGGAGGGGATGCTGGGCAGGGAGCTGAGCCGAGCAGCGAGCAGGCGCACCTCGGGGCGCTGCAGCCGCCGGTTCAGGCCGTGGATACGGCTGACGGCAGACTTGAGGACGGGCAGGGGACAAGGTTTCTGCAGCCATTGATGGGTGGCGCCGATGCTTTCGAGCGCGGTTCGCTCGTCGGCGTACGCGGACAACACGATGCGCACCGTTTGGGGGTAGCGCCGCATGACCTGGTTGAGAAGTTGTGCGCCGGTCATTTGCGGCATGCGCATGTCGGTGACGATGACGTCGAAGGGTTGCTGTTCCATCGACTCGAGGGCTGCGGCGCCCGACTGGACAAACGAACTCTCCCATTCGTCGGCCATCGTCCGCATCATCAACCGCAGCAGTTCGAGCATGGACGACTCATCGTCCACGAAGAGGATCCGCGTTTTAGGTTCCATGCTTCTGGCGGCGGCTTTGCGGGTGCGATGGACGGGCGCACCCTAACCCCGAGCCCTGCATCCGAAAGCCGACGCGCATTGTCATAAGGCGGGCGTTAGGATTTGTCGATGACATATCGCAGCGTCGCGGGAGCCTGGGAAAGCGCGATGGGGGCAGTGGAGTATCATGGGGCGCGGATGCGAGGCAGACGGCTGCGGGACGGATTCAGGCTTGAACCGCGCCCGACTTGTCAAGATGCTCGCAGGCCGGCTGACTGTTTAATATGCTGCATCACGCTCGCTCACGACAAGCCTTGGCGGGGTGGTTCGCCGTGTCTCTGCTGGCGGTGGGGGTGTGGGCGTTGACCTCCTGTGGAACGGTCGCGCGGACGGTGTCGGTGCCGCTGACGATCCCCGGGGCCAGTTACGTGGGCAACCAGGCGTGCGCCGAGTGTCACCGGAACCTCACGCAGGTGTTTGGCGCCAGTCCGCACGGCCGATACCATCGCGAGGAGGGGTTGCGGATGGCAGGGCAAACGGGGTGCGAATCCTGTCATGGGCCGGGCAGTCTGCATGCCCAGGCTGGCGGGGGGCGAGAGAGGCTCATTTTGAATCCGGGCAAGGACGCGGGGGCTTGTTTGGAATGCCATGTCGAGACGCACGCGGAGCTGCGGTTGCCGCATCGGCACCCGGTGTTGGAGGGGAAGCTGAGCTGCGTGGAGTGCCACGATCCGCATGGGCAAGATCTCTTTAAAGCGCATGGTGGACTGGCGATGGCGCGAGTGAACGAGGGGTGTGCGAGTTGCCACCGGGAGCAGGCGCGGCCGTTTGTGTTCGAGCATGAGGCGCTGCGGGAGGGATGCACGGTGTGCCATCAGGCGCATGGATCGGTGCATCCGGCCTTGTTAGTTCAGCGGGACGTGAATCTGTGTCTGAAGTGTCACGCGCAGCCGCAGGCCGGCGTTGGCCTGGTGAATGTGGGTAAGATGGGTTTCCACACCGACTTTGTGCGGTTGGGCACGTGCTGGACGGCAGGGTGTCACACGGCTGTGCACGGTTCGAACCTTCATCCGAAGATGCTCTATTGAACGCCTTGAGCACAATTAGACGCAGGCGCGAGGTCGGTCGCGGTTCTTCAGTCGGGCGAGCGGGGCGCGGGGCGGTTTCCTCATCCAAGCACCGAAGCTTCAGGGCCCGAACCCAGCGCCCGGCGGTGTGGGGACCGTGTTTTGCGCTCGGTTTAAGCGGTTGTGTGGTTGGTTTGTGGAGCGGTGCGGCGGCGGTGGACGAGTCGCGGTTGCCGCCGGCGGTCGAGCGGGTGGTGGAGTATGAACGGGATGTGCGGCCGATCTTGGCCGAGGGGTGCTTCCGCTGTCACGGGGCGGAGCGGCCCAAGAGTCGCTTTCGGTTGCTCGAGCGAGAGGCGGCGCTGGCGGGGGGCGAACTGGGCGTTGCGATGATCCCCGGGCAGAGTGGGCGCAGTCCGCTGATCCACTACGTGGCGGGGTTGGTGCCGGACCTCGAGATGCCGCCGGTGGGTCGGGGCGTTCCGCTGACACGGGAGCAGGTGGGGGTGCTGCGGGCGTGGATCGACCAGGGGGCTTCGTACGGCGCCGATGCCGGCACGGGTCGGTTCACGACGCTGCGAGCGAGCACGGCGCTGCGGTGGATGAGTGTGAGTGGGAACGCATCACGGTTCCGGGCGCAGGAGTGGCAGAGCGAAGGTTTCGCGGGTGGGGTTCAGGAGTTCATGTGGGAGGAAGGGTTGGGGGGCGGGCGGCGGTTTCGCGCCGAGGGACGGTTGGTGGGGGGCGACGAGGACTATCGGCTCCAGCTCAGCTACGCGCACGAGGACATCGGTTTTGTGCGAGCCGGTTTCGAGCAATTCCGGCCATGGAGCGGGGACACGGGGGGGGCCTATGGGCCGTGGGAGTTGGAGCCGTTTCGTCTTGGGGGCGAGCTCGATTTGGATTATGGGCGGGCCTGGATCGGGGCCGGGTTCACGGCACCGGATTTCCCGCGGATGAGCGTCGAGTACGAGTATCGATACCGGGACGGGCTAAAGTCGACACTGCATTGGGGGGCGGTCTATGAACCGGTGAGTCTGAGTGGGAAGGCGGTCTATCCGGCGTTCAAGGAGGTGGACGAACGGGTGCATGTGGTGAGCCTCGACGCCAGCCACGAGGTGTTCGGGGTGCAGGTGGCGGACAGCTTTCGGGGCGAGTTTTACGAGACCCGCCTGGCGCGAGAGACAGTGGACCGCTTTACCCTGGGCAGTTCGGTGGCGGACAGCCTGACGCGGGCGGTGGAAGGCTACCGTCATTTTCAAGGGGCGAACACCCTGCGGTTGGAGAAGCCGGTGCGCGACTGGTTATTCCTCTCGGGCGGCTATTTGTACTCGAACCTGGACGGGGAAGGCCAGGTCCGGGTCGAGACCTCCTTTCCTTGGGACCCGACCTTGGGGCCTTTTGTGGGTGGGTTAAGCCAGCAGATTGTGTTGCGGCGCGAGGCGCATGTGTTCAATGCCAACGCGCACCTGGGTCCCTGGCAGGGACTGGGTCTGACGGCGGGTGTGCAAGCGGATTGGACGCGGCAGCGGGGTTTCGGCGAGGCGGACGTGTTTGGCTTTCCGAGCCCGTACTCGGCGGATTTGGACAAGTTCGCGAGCGACGAGTTGTTGGCGCTGCGATTCACGCGGATACCCTACACGGTGCTGTATGGTGAGGCGCGCTTCCAGCAGGAGGCCGTGGGGCAGTTCGAGCGGAAGCTCGTGGACGACGGGTTCGACGACGACCGCGATTTTCTGCGGGACACCGACGCCACGGGCGAGTTAGCGGATTACCGCGTTGGATTCACCCATTCGCCTTGGCAACGACTGGCCTTGGCGGGCAGCGTGCGGCGACGGGACCGCGAGCTCGAGTATCGTCTGTTGACCGACACGGACGCCTCGGGTTTGCCTGGTAACGGTTACCCGGCGTTTTTGTTGGGACGCGAGGTGGTAACGGACGAGGCGGAGGCCAAGGTGGTCGTGCATCCGGCCCGCTGGTTGAAGACCACGCTGAAGTATCAGGTGCAAGCGACGGACTATGAGACGCGCACGGCCGAGGGTGTCGAGGTCTTCAGCGGTGCGGCCTTCGCGGGCGGTACGTGGCACGCCGGGGATGCCGAAGCTCAGGTGTACAGCTTGTCGACGACGTTGACTCCGTGGCGGCGCCTCTATGTGAGCGGGACGTTCTCGGTGGCCGATTCCCGGCTGCGGACGGCGGTGTCGAACGGGAGCTCGGTGGTGCCATGGGCGGGGGACATCTACACGGTGTTGGGCAGCGCCACGTTCGCCGCGAGCGCGTCGACGGACCTGCAAGCCAGTTACGCTTTTTCGCGCGCGGACTTTGGGCAGACCGAGGCGCAGGTGGACTTGCCGCTGGGGATCGTGTACGAGCGCCACGGGTTGACGGTGGGTGTGACGCGACGGTTCAAGCGGAACCTGACGGGGAGCCTGCAGTATGGCTGGTATCGCTACGCTGAGCCGACGGCGCTTGGAGCCAACGATTACCGGGCGCACGGCGTTTACGCCATGCTCACCAAGTTGTGGCCATAAGGGGACCGGCTGCCACCGGGTTGGGGGTAGCGGCGGAGGTCGGGTTGGGCGGCTTGACAGGCTGGAGGGGTTTTAGGATTTCCTCGCAGCGGAGGTTGCGGAAGCGCGCCTTGACTTGGTATTCGAGAGTCTCGGCGCGGGGCTCGATGTCGGGCTGAACGGGGCGGAGGGTGTGGGCGAGGCGGGCGATGAGGTTGGTGATGGTGTCGAGGCGGAAGACATTCGTGTACAGCTCTCGGCAGCGGTCTTCGTAGCGTTGTTGGGCGGCGGGGATGGTGAACAGGGACCACCCGAGCAGGCTGCCCCAGCCCGGATCCAGCTCGAGGTAGGACCGCTGGAAGAGTTGGTCCATCCCATGAGGGAGGAAGACCGCCCGGCCGTCTTCTGGTTGGAAATAGACTCGATAATTGTTCCGGTTGAGCGGGTAACCGTCCCAGTCCACGAGCAGGGCGGAGAGGGCTGCGTAAGCGATGAACCGGTCGACGTCCAGGACCTCTTGGAGGCGTTCCCAGCGGCGGGGTAGGTCGGGCTCACGCGCTGCGTCCACCAACGTTTTGAGGTCGCTGCCATCGGTGGGGCCCTCGCCGGACTCTCGTTCGAGGTCTTGGTCGATGTCACGAACGAACCCGCCGTCGTAGAGGTTCCCGTCGGCGCCGCCGAAGAAGGTGCGCAGGAACTCCTTTTCGAAGGCCTCCTTGAGGACATACAGCCCGAGGGGGCGCTCGTTGAGCCGGACAGTGGCCCAGGCGACGCGCGGTGTGGGGACGCCGGCGGCGCGGTAGAGTTCGCTGCCGATGTACTCGTTCATGAACGACGGATCTTGGACGGAGTTGTTCAGGTGCAGTCGGCGCAGGCCGAACACCCTGCGGCCGTCGACCCACTTGCTGAAGTGCACGGTCAGGGCGGGTTGGTCGTCCACGTAACGAAAGCTTCCGGCGGCGCCCTTGAGTTTGACGGCGACGTTGGTAAAGGCCTGACCATTCACGACTACCGTGGCCGGGGTGTATTCCCGAGGTTGATGCCGCAAGGCCTCGAGGTTCGTCTTGCCCAGTTGCACGTGGAAATCGAGGACCGTCGGCGCGTCGAAGATCTCCCCGCCGGGCACGCGGCTGGGCTTGAGGCCGAAGGGTGGGGGGGCGGGGGTGGGTTGGGGCGAGGCCGGCCCGCCGGCGGGCGGTTGCGCCGCCAGCCAAAGGCTTAAGGCCACCGCTGCTGCCGCCCAAGTGAGGGTCTGGGTCGCCTGCGTCATCGCGGGCGAACTGTGCCAGGCAGGAGACCCCGCCTCAAGCGGCAACGACCCCAGGGCCCGAATCCTTAGCGAGGAGGAGCGCGGACGGTCACGTGCGCCAAGCGGATCTGACGATCCGCGCCCCACAGGGAACCTGCCGGGCTTCACCCGCGATGGCAGCGCTCAGGTACCTCGCCAAGGATTCGGGCCAGGGCCGTGCCGGAGCGCGCGAATGAGGTGGGTCGGTCGGGCGAGAAACGGCGGCGCGGATTTCCTGGGGTGGGCTTGCCTCGTTGAGGGTTCGGGTCCGGGTTGGCGTGGCATTTCGGCCTTGTCTCTGGACCGGGTCGAATTCATGCTGCGCGCACTTTGCACGCCGATCCGACCCAGACCACGCCGAGTGTTCAGGCACCGCGCACGCCGTTTCCGCGCGTGTTTTGGGTGGCGAACGCGGTCGAGGTGTTGGAGCGCTTCGCGTACTACGGGATCTACTTCGGGTTCGGCATTTACATGACCGACCTCGGGTATTCGCGGGATCAGTTGGGGATGGTGCAGAGCGTATTCTTGTTGCTGTCGTACGCAGTGCCAGTGATCTCGGGCACGTTTGCCGATCGGTTCGGTTTCAAGAAGGTCTTGATCGTTTCGTACTTGGCGTATTTGCCCTCGATTTTGTTGTTGATGCTGACGAAGTCGTTCTCGGGCATTGCGCTGACGATGCTGAGCATTGGCCTGGCGGCAGGGATCTTCAAACCGTTGATTGCCGGCACGGTGCGGGTGACGACCGATCCGACGAACAAGACGGTCGGGTTTGGGATCTTCTATGCCATGGTGAATGTGGGGGGCTCGTTTGGGCCGATCGTCGCCGGCAAGCTGCGGGCGATCTCCTGGGACTACGCCTTCTTGGCCGCCGCGGTGGCGATTGGCCTGATGCTGTTGATCACGCTGCTGTTCTATGAAGAACCGCCGCGGCAGTTGGGTGGGGAGAGCCTGGGCCAGAAGTTTCGCGACCTTGGCGCGGCGCTATCGGATGTGAAGTTCACGGTCTTCTTGGTTTTATTGGGGGTGTTTTTCTGGTTGCCCTTCTGGGCCTTCTTCAACCTTTGCGCGTTGTATGTGGACAGCAACCTGGACACGGCTCGACTTTACCAGGATGTGCGTGCGGTGTTCGGCGCGGGCTTTGCGGGTTTCTTTTCCCATGCGGGCGAGGACGGCACGCGGCGCATTTTGGGGGAAACGATTTCGCACACGGGCTACATCATCATGATTCTGCAGTTGGGGGTATCGCGTACGTTCGAGAGGATGCGCCCGCTGCCCTCGTTCATGATTGGATTGGCGGTGGCGGCGGTGGGGTTGGGGATTTTGGGGGCGGCGCGGGTGATGTCGCCGGGGTGGGTGTTTTTGGGCATCTTCCTGTTTGCGGTTGGGGAGATGATCACATCGCCGCGGATACAGGAGTACATCACGTGGATTGCGCCGAAAGAGAAGGCGGGCCTGTACATGGGCTCGAACTTCCTCGCGGTGATGATCGGCGGGTTCACCAGCGGGTTGGTCTACACGACGATCTACGGGCGATGCAACGAGGCCGGGCGACCCGAGTTGGTCTGGTACATCCTCGCCGCCCACGTGGCCGTGGCCATTGCGGTGTTTTGGGTTTTCGTACGCGTCGCGGGCGAGTTCCGCGAGCAGTCGGCCTAAGGCCAAGCGCGGTCAGCCGAGCCGGGGCACCCTACCGTTCCAAAGTCGCTGCCGGCCTCGAGTGAGGCGAGAGCCGGCCTTCGGGGCGTCGGGCGAGCTGCCCGAGCCCCGCTCGGAGGTGCTATCTGGCTAGCTCAACTTCCAAGGGGCCCGATAGGGGCGGCTCAACAGCTTGCTGGCCTCGTCGTCGCCCACGATCACCTCTTGTTTCGGATCCCACTGGATCTTGCGGCGGACGCGCAGGGCGATGAGCCCGAGGTGACCGGGCACGGCGGATCGATGGGCGGTTTCGGCGGGCGTGATGGTCGGCTGCCGGGACTTGACGCTGTCGATGAAGTTCTTTTGGTGATTGCGAGAGTTGTAGAGGCGAACCTTGCGCAGGTCGTCTGGCAGTCGCGAGAACTCCTTGAAATCCGGGTTCGAGCAATCGAAGCGGCCGCGGTCGACCCAGACCCAGCCCTGATCGCCAATCCACTTGGTGCCGCCGCGGATGTCGCCATGCCCGCCGGCCAGCGTCATGGTGACGCCGTTGGGGTACTTCAGGTTGAGGCGATACTTGGTGCACGTGTTCCAGATGGCGTCGGCGGGTGGGAACTCGCCCTCCCCCTCGACTTCCGTCGGCCCGGTGTTATCGAAGTCCAATCCCCAGTGGGCGATGTCGCAGTGGTGTCCGATCCAGTCCAGCAACTGGCCACCGCCGAGGTTATAATCCCAGCGCCAGTTCATGTGCACGCGCGCCTCGATGTAGGGGGCCACTTGCGAGGGGCCGAGCCAGGTGTCGAAGTCCAGTTCGGCGGGTGGCGGTGTGACCGCGAGGTCCCAGGCCGGTGTGCCCGGCACCACCGCCGCGAGGTTTCTGGGTTTGTCTGGGAGCGAAGCGAGTTTTTCGATGAGGGCTTTCGAGGTTCCGGCGAAATCGTGGTGGCCACTGGGCAGGCCCACCTCGACGTGCCGGACCTTGCCGATGAGACCGTTGCGCACGATCTCACAGGCTTTGTGGAAGTTTTCGACCGACCGTTGCCAGGAGCCGGTCTGCCAAATGCGCCGGTGTTGTTGCACCGCCTTCACGATCGCCTGCTGTTCGGCAATCGTCCGCGCCAACGGTTTCTCGCCGTAAATGTCTTTCCCGTTGCGCGCGGCCTCGACCGACATGAGGGCGTGCCAAGTGTCGGGCAAGGCCAACATGACCGCGTCGATGTCCGGCCGGGCGAGCAGTTCACGGTAGTCGTGGTACGCCTTGCAGTCTTGGTTGCCGTACTTGCGGTTGATGCGGTTCACGGCCGCGGCCAAGCGGCCCTTGTGGACGTCGCAGGCGGCGACCACCTGGCAGTCCGGCACGTTCATGAACGCGTCGGTGTTACCGGGTCCTTGCATGCCCCAGCCCACCACGCCCATCGTGATCCGGTTGGAGGCGGCGGGGCGACCCTCGGCGCCGAGGGCACGCGCTGCGACCAGGGTGGGCACCGCAAGCGCAGCACCGGTGGCGGTCAGGAATTGTCGACGCGAAAGGCTCGTGGATCTCAGCGAAGTTCTCATGGCGTGCCAGCATGCCGGGCCATCTCGCACGGAGCGAGCACAAAAAGAACCGCATAACAAGAACGCCGGGCGATTGCGCCCGATTCCTTACCGGGGAAGGAGCACGGGCCGCCGGGTCCGCTAGGCGGGTCCGGCGATCCGCGCCCCGCAAGGCGCCTGACTCATCTCACGCAGGATGGCAGGCTGGCGCATCGTACGACCCAACCGCAGAGGTCGACGTACGCCAACATGCGCCCAAAGTGAGGGTTACCGGGATGGCATGGGCCGGATCCCGTGAACTTGAGCATTGTCGCCGAGGTCGGACTGGCTACACTCGCGTTATGTCCGGCGCCGCCTTCTCTCCCGCCGCCCCACCGGGTCGGTTGCCCCTGAGTCGTTCACCCGCTCGAAGCTCGAACGCCGGCGCCTTGCATGGCGTGGGGCGGGGTGGGGGTGGGCTGCCGCGGACGAACCGGCGCAAGTTTTTGGTCCACACCGCTGTCGTGGTGGCGGTGCCGAGTGTGATCCCGGCGCGAGTGCTGGCCGCCGCGGGTCGGCCCGGCGCCAGCGACCGGCTCACCGTGGGTCACATCGGCGTGGGCGGGATGGGGACCGCCCATTTGAAGAATCTGAAGCTGTTTCGCGAGGAGGGCGTGGCGAACATCGGCGCCGTGTGCGATGTGGACGAGCGGCGCTTGGCGCAAGCGGTGGCCGAGGCAGGCGCCGGGGTGACCCCGTATCGCGACTACCGCGCCTTGCTCGAGCGCAACGATCTCGACGCGGTCATCATCGCGACGCCGGATCACTGGCATCCGGTCCAGTGCGTGCAGGCGTGCGAGAGCGGCAAACATGTGTTCGTTGAAAAGCCGGCCTCAGTCGCGCTCAGCGATGGCCGGGCGATGGTCGAGGCCGGCCGCCGCTATCGCCGGGTTGTGCAAGTCGGTTCCCAGGGGCGCTCGGCCAAGCCCGCGCACGCCGCCTGCACTTATATCCGCAACGGCATGCTGGGCAAAGTCCACACGGTCACCTGTTGGCACAGCCTCAACCCGGTGGGCGGCTTCGAGCCAGACTCGGCTCCGCCGCCCGAGTTGGACTGGGACCTTTGGCTGGGGCCGTTACCCTGGCGTCCCTACAATCGAGGCTACGCTCCGGGCACCTTCCGCTGGCTGATGGAATCTGGCGGCGGTGTGATTCGGGATCGGGGCGCGCATGTGTTCAGTGTGATTCGGTGGTGCCTCGAGGCCGACGACCAACACCCGGTCAGCATCGAGGCGACCGGTTCGCCCGTACCCAAGGGGTTGTGGGATTGTCCGCCCGAGATGAAGGTCGTTTACACATTCCGGAACCCCGATTGGCAGGTCGTCTGGGAGCAGCCCGGCGACAAACGCGGCCGCGAGGACTTCGGCATCGTGTTCCACGGGGACAAAGACCACCTGATCGTTAGCCGGGATGGTACCCAAGTCGATCCCATGAAGAAGGCACACGAGTTCCAAGTGCCGCCCGGCGGCGTGCACGTCCCGCAGATCGACCGGCACGTCGATTACAACATGAACCACAAGGAAGATTGGTTCCAGGCGATCAAGACGGGACGGCGCCCCTGCATGGACATCGAATGGGGCCACCGTGCCTCGACGATGTGCATTTTGGGCAACTTGTCCTATCTGCTCGGCCGCAAGCTCGCCTGGGATGGTGTCCGTGAGCAGGTCCTCGGTGACCCCGCGGCCCAGCGGTTGCTGAGTCATCCGCAACGTTATCCTTACTGCCTATGACCGCCTTGGCGCATGCCCTGAGTTGGCCGGTCGCAGGTCCTCGATGTGGGCTTCGAGGTCGAGCGCCTGTCGGGGCGGTGGGCCCTCGGTCGGGACGCGCGTGGTCCACCATCGTGTGGCTTCTGATGCTGGTTGCCCCCGCCACGATCGACGCGCGCCCGTTCGAGCTCGAAGTCCAGCGACGCGACGCCGACGCCCAGTTGGTCCGCGATCGCATCCAGCTCGAGGCGAGCCAGACAGCTATTGTGGTGGTCGACATGTGGGACCGGCACTGGTGCAAGACCTACACCGCGCGCGTGGCGAACTTGGTGCCGCGCATGAACCGGACTCTGGGCGCCGCCCGTTCGCTGGGGGTGCAGGTCGTTTGGGCGCCTTCGGACGTGGTCGCCTTCTACCGCGATCATCCGGCTCGCCGGGCCATGCTGGCCATCCCGCCGCACCCGGCCCCGGCCCCCGGCCCCTTTGCCCCACCGCCGGCGCCCAAGGGGGACAACTGCGAGTGCGGCCCCGATCGGCCGTGTCCGAATGCGTCGGTATGGACTCGCCAGCAGGCGGGGCTCGAGATCGTCGCGGGCGATCTGATCGCCGACTGCAACGAGGGTCAAGAGTTGCTGAACCTCTGTGCCGAACGCGGGATCGAAACGCTGATCTACATGGGGGTGGCCAGCAATATGTGCGTCTGCTACCGCAGTTGCGGCATGATCAACTTGCGCCGGCACGGCCTGCGCGTCTTGTTCGTGTCGGACTTGGTCGAAGCCATTATGGCCAATGGCGTGAACCCTGTGGCGCGGACATCCGACCCGAATTTCACTCCTGCCAAGGGCACGGCCCTCGTTCAGCAGTTCCTCGAACAACACGTGGCTCCGTCCTTCGCGAGCCGGCAGCTCTTGGCCGCGGCTGGGCACGGTCCCGCCGCCCACGATCGTCGCCCGCATGTCGTGTACGTCCTGGCTGACGACGAGTATAAGACCGAGCAGACCCTACCCGAGTTCGCTCGGCGCGAGTTGGGCGAGGCGTATCGCTCGACGTTTTGCGTGGCCCAGCTCGACGAGAGCTCGCGTCGGGCGGATGTGCCTGGACTCGAGGCGCTCTATGACGCCGACCTGTTGGTGTTGAGCATGCGCCGGCGTGCCTTGCCCGTGCCCCAGATGGACCACCTCGAGCGTTATCTCCGGGCCGGCAAACCCCTGATCGCACTGCGCGTTAGCGCCGCCGCCTTCCAGGTCGAACCCAAGGATTGCCCGCCCGGCCACGTCCGTTGGCGTGACTTCGACCAGGAAGTCCTCGGCTGCCACTACCGCGGTTACGACTCCAAGGCGCGCGAGACCGGCTCGGACATTTGGGTCGTGCCGGAGGCGCGCGGACATGCCATGTTGCGCGGACTCGAGGAAGCGCGGTTTCACAGCCCCGCGTGGATCTACTATCATCGGCCTCTGGCGAGCACCGCGACCGTGCTGATGCGTGGACGGTGGACCGCGGCGGGGCCGGAGGAACCCGTGGCTTGGACGAACACCCGGGCCGGTGGCCGGGTCTTCTACACCACGCAAGGGTGCGGTGGACCCTGGGCCAGGCTCCCGCGCCAGGCCCATGATCCGCGCGGGGCGGGCGCGCGTCGGCTGCCCTACGCCGCGGTCTGCAGCCGTGGCGTCTGGATCCAGCGCCGGATGCCAGTCACGGAAACCAGCGTAGGTCCGGATTGTCCCACCGCCCGCGATCCACGCTGAAGTCCCAGTAGGCGCGATTCGCGAACCGGGCGGCATGGCCATCGAGAAAGCCGAATTGCGCGCCGGCCTGGTGCAGGTTGGTGTGGACGTAGGACCAGGCGCCGACGGCCGGGAGGTTCTTCGAGTCGAAGAGCCAAACCAAGGTGGCGGGTTGATGGAGAGTCGCCAGGCGCACGGGTTGGTTGTCTTCGCCGGTCCCGTTGACCTTCTCGTTAAGGCAGTAGTGGAACAGGTTGCGACCGTTGCTGCGCCGCGGGTTGGTCGGACACAACCAGAGCGAGCGGCCGGCCGTCGCGTCGGAGTTGGTGCGCCAAGGCTGGTCGTGGTAGCGCGGCAAGTCGAGTTGTCGGGGCAGTTGGATGTACCACCCTTGATTGGTCGAGGACTCGCCCGGATTGGGGGTTCCCTCAGGCGGCAGCAGATCGTCGTGGTCGGCGGCGTAGAGGTGCGTGGCCAGGCACCATTGCTTGAGGTTGTTGAGGCACCAAAGGGCCCCGGCCTTGTGCTTCGCCCGAGCCAAGGCCGGCAGCGCTAGGCTGGCCAGTAGTCCCACTGTTGCGATGACCACCAACAGCTCGACGAGCGTAAAGGCTCGCACCTGTTTCATGATTCCTTCCTCCTGTGTACGGCCAGAACGTACGCCTCGGACGCTAAAGTGCAAGACCCAGAACCGCTCCCAGGACTGCACGCCCGGCTATGGACGCGCGCACGACGCCGGCGTGCCCAGCCGCAACCTTGGTTTCACCGAGGCTCGTCTCGGCTGTGGATCGGCTGGGGCAAGCAGACCTGGCCGGGCCAAGACCCTGGAGCCTAGAGTAGCCTCAGCGCTCGCGCCGTTCCAAGCGCCGCCAGGCCCGCTCGCGCCGCTGGGTCTCGGCTCGGAGCAACTCCTCTGCCGACCAGCCTCGCTCTTGGCAGTGTTGGGCCAGGGAGAACAAGACACCCGCGACCCACATCTTGCCGGGGCGCTTGGCTGGCCGCTGACCCGCCGCAACGCGCCGCGACGCGCGCCACCGCTGCGGGTCGCGCGCGCTGGCCAGCTTGGCCTGCGTCGCCTTCTTCCACAGTTTTTGGGCCCGCAACAGCGCGGGCAGGCGCTTCGGGATGCCGTCCAAAGCGGAGCTGCGTTCGTGTCGGGTGCCGCGTTTCTCGGCCTGTTTGAGCCGGTCCCATTGCGCCCAAACGGCGGCCGCGTTTTTGGCCTGGGCTTGGCCAAAGACATGCGGGTGCCGGTGGATGAGTTTGTCGATTAGGCGTTGGGTCACGCGCTCGAAGTCGAACGCTCCACGCTCGCGGGCGAGTTGGCAGTGGAAGACAATCTGCAACAGGAGATCGCCCAACTCCTCCTCGAGCTCGAGATCGTCGCCGGCCTCGATGGCATCGAGCAACTCGTAGACCTCCTCGACTGCGTGCCAGCGCAGGGTTCGATGGTTTTGCACGCGATCCCAGGGACAGCCGTCCGGGGCGCGCAAGCGCGCCATGATCTCGAGCAAGTGCGCCAGTGCCATTCTCCGCCCTCTTTTCATGTTACAGCACGACCAAGTTGTCCCGATGCACCCATTCGGTCCGGGGCACCGCGCCATCCCGAATCTGCCGAGCCCCAAAGAGCACGCGGCCCCGGGCGAACTCGGTGCCGTCCGTGTCGCAGATACTCACCACTTCGCCGGCGGCAAAGTCGCCTTCGCAACGGACGACGCCGGGGGGCAGCAGGCTCTTGCCTTGCTCGCGGAGCGCGCGTTTGGCGCCGGCATCCACGATCAGCGCGCCGCGCGGGTGATGGAAGAAGGCGATCCAACGCTTGCGCCCCTTGAGTTTGCGTTCGAGGGGGGTGAAGAGCGTGCCTTCCTCCGCCCCTGCGAGCAATCGCGCCAAGACGTCGCGCTTGCGGCCGCTGGCGATGGCCATCGGGATGCCCGCGCGAACCGCGATCTTGGCGGCTTGGATCTTCGTGACCATCCCGCCCACTGCCGTGGCGCTTAACGTTCCCCCAGCCATGCGCTCGAGCGCCGGTTCGATCCGTTCCACGAGCGGGATCAGGCGCGCGTCGGGTCGGCCGTAGTTCTCGATGACCCCCTCGACCGAAGTCAGGATCACCAATAGATCCGCCGGTAACAGGCAGGCGACCAGCGCCGAGAGCCGGTCGTTGTCGCCAAACTTCAACTCGGTGACTGAAACGGCATCGTTTTCATTGATGATCGGCACGACGCCGCGTTCGAGGAGGGTGACCAAGGTGTTGCGCGCATTGAGATGACGGTCGTGGTGTTCGAGGTCGTCGTGCGTCAACAAGACCTGTGCCACGTGGACGCCGAACTTCCCAAACAACTCCTCGTAGATGGCCATCAGGCGGCACTGCCCGACGGCGGCGCAGGCCTGCAACTGCGCCAACTGCGTCGGACGCCGATCATACCCCAGCACGCCCATTCCCGCTCCCACTGCGCCCGAACTGACTAGGACCGTCTCTCGCCCCGCTTGCCGTTCGGTCACCACCTGCGCCACCAACTGCTCCCACTGCCCCAAATCCGGCTGCTTCCGGTGATCGGTTAGGATCCCTGTGCCGAGCTTCACGACCATGCGGGTGACCGCCTGAAGCGACGCGCGCTGCATCCGGAGTGCATAACAAAGGGCCGAGCCAGTGTCGAGACGCGAGGAAGCCTCCTGGCGTGGGCCAGGCGCAACCGCCTCAACCAGCCGGGCTCGCGCGCGAAGTGGCCACGCGGGAACCCCGACCCTGGTTGTCGCTAGTTCAAGACTTCGGCGCGGCGGTTCCCAACGGTCTGCGGCGGAGATTCGCTGGTAGCTTGCCCCGGTGAGCCTTTGGCCACGAGCGTGGCGGTCGTGGGGGGCAAAGGCGTGGGGCCGGGGGCAACGAGGCGAGCGAGGCGGACGGGGCAGAGCAGGGTGACGCGGTTACCCTCGACTGTGAGGAGGTTGAGATCGCGGAATTTGGCGACGGTGCGGGAGAGGGTTTCGCTGACGGTGCCCAACTCGGCAGCGAGGACGCGCTTGGTGGTGGCGAGGTGGATGCTAACGGGGCGGCGGCTTTCGGGGTTGGGACAACGCTGGAGCAACCAGTGAGCGAGGCGTGTTTTGACGTCTTTGAGCGTCAGGTCGTCAAGGAGGCGGACCAGGATCTGCAGGTGCCGGTTCATCGCCCGGAGCAGAGACAAGGCCAAATCAGGCTGCCGCCGCAGTAAGGCCAGGAAACCGGCCTTTTGGACGAGCAAGACTTCGGAGAGTTCGGTGGCGCAGGCGTGGGCTGGATGTCCGGCTTCCGCCAGGAGCGATTCCTCGGCGAAGGATTCGGTCGGGCGGAAGATATGGAGGACTTGTTCTTTGCCGAGGATGTTGACTCGGTGGACTTTGACGGCGCCGTGCCGGACGATGTAGAAGCCGTGCACGGGCGAGCCTTCGTGGAAGAGGTAATCGCCTTTAGCGAGGGTCTTGACCACGGTGAAGGTTGCGGCCCGGTGGATGTCCGCCGGGGAGATACCGGCGAAGAGCCGGCAGCGCCGCAACGTCTTGGCCACGGCCGAGCGCCGGCGTTCATCCACAGAGGTGGGCATGGGCTCGGCGGGGATTTAGGGCGTAGTTGCCGCCGCCGGCTCGGCGGATCTTGACTTTCTCGCAACATTTCTTGGCGAGGTGGCGGTTGCGAACTGGACGCGGGCAAGATGCCCGCGCCCCCACATGGGACGGAGAGCGGGCGTCTCGACGGAAGGCACACGCGGGCAAGATGCCCGCGCCCCCACATGGGACGGAGAGCGGGCGTCTCGACGGAAGCCACACGCGGGCAAGATGCCCGCGCTCCCACACGGGACGGAGAGCGGGCGTCTCGACGGAAGCCACACGCGGGCAAGATGCCCGCGCCCCCACATGGGACGGAGAGCGGGCGTCTCGACGGAAGCCACACGCGGGCAAGATGCCCGCGCTCCCACATGGGACGGAGAGCGGGCGTCTCGACGGAAGCCACACGCGGGCAAGATGCCCGCGCTCCCACACGGGACGGAGAGCGGGCGTCTCGACGGAAGCCACA
>Ga0194126_10001359_pt1 | contig 41017 bp, 30 predicted proteins | sample TA2KigC150mmetaG_FD_148641 | JGI IMG/M metagenome (GOLD analysis project Ga0194126, IMG submission 148641) | Freshwater microbial communities from Lake Tanganyika, Tanzania - TA2015035 Kigoma Deep Cast 150m | ecosystem: Environmental > Aquatic > Freshwater > Lake | place: Tanzania: Lake... | reverse complement strand
GTTGCGTAAACTCACTGACGATCTGCCGCGCAAAGCGCGACCACAAGGCAGGGCCTTGCTGCTCCACGTCGGGCAGGGTCAGCAGTTCACCAAGGTAGGCATCCGCCATCTGCCAGTCTACTATCTGTTGATAAAGTGCGCGGAAAGTGAAATGTCCTTGGGCGGTGACCAACATAGCCTGATCCAGCAGATCAAACGCCTCGAAGGCTTTGGCCCACGCCTCGCGCCCGTAGAGGCGACCCACCAGATAACCGATCACAACACTCTCGTGGTCAGGGCCGAAACCAGGTGGGAGTTGTATTTGTATAGATGTCATGGCCTTGCCAGTTATCAACCTCACTCCCCCAGCTTACTCAACCATCATCCACGTCGGAGGTTGGTCAATGGTGGCGTGTGATCATATTTCGAGCTAACCATAGTGTACCACAGCCCTACGCATCTGTCAAAAGCCTACAGTCACTACGCTCCGCATAATAGAGGATACGCTCACGGCTTCGTTGTATCCAGTTGCCCCCCTTGGATCATTGGAAAGCACCCACAGCCCCCGCAGCCGCCGAGGGTCATCCACGCTCGCCTCTTTAATCCTCGCGATAGTGGCAGCCCCGGCTCGCCTTGTTCTCCCAGGCGGCACGGGCAACGATCAACCCCGCCAGCACGCTGTTGCGCAACCCGATCAGCCCATCGGTCAGCCTGGTGGCGCGATAGAATTTGTCAATCTCCACCTGCAAGTGGCTCAGGTCGTCAATGGCCCGTTCCAGCCGCCGGGCGCTGCGCACCAACCCCACGTAGTTCCACATGATGCGCTTGATGGTGTCCATGTCCTGACGGATCAGCGCCGGGTCAGGCGGATGGAGGCCGGTGTCCACCCACAGGGGGATGTCGGCCGGGTCCACCTCCAGTGGCTCGTCTAAAGTGCGGCGGATGTCCTGCGCCGCTCGGCTGCCCCAGACCAGGCCCTCCAGCAGCGACGCGCTCCCCAGCCGGTTGGCCCCGTGCACGCCGGTGCAGGAGACCTCGCCGGCAGCATACAGATGGCGCAGCGAGGTACGCCCCCATTCGTCTACCCAGACCCCGCCACAGTGATAGTGGGCCGCTGGCACCACCGGGATCAGGTCCCTAGTGATGTCAATCCCATAGGCCAGACACTGGGCATAGATGTTGGGAAAACGCCGCCTGATCTCGTCGGCCGCCAGGTAAGAGCGCAGATCGAGGTACACACAAGGGGCTTTGGTGTCCAGCATCTCCCGATGGATGCTACGGGCCACCACGTCACGCGGGGCCAGGTCCTTCCACTGCGGGTCGTACTTCTGCATGAACGGCCGGCCCTCTTCATCCACCAGCCGCGCACCCTCCCCCCGCACCGCCTCGGAGATGAGAAAGCGGGGCGCATCACGGTGGTATAGAGCGGTGGGATGAAACTGGACGTATTCGGCCTGGATGATGCGCGCCCCGGCCCGGTGGGCCATGGCCAGCCCGTCGCCGCGAGCTTGCTCGGGGTTGGTGGTGTGCAGGTAGATCTGACCCAGTCCGCCGCTGGCCAGGATGGTTTTGCGAGCCAGGCAGGTGACCACTTGCCCCCGCCGCTGGTCGAAGATGTAGGCGCCTACGCAGGACACCGGGTTGTAGATCGCCCGGGGATTGCGGGAGTGGTGGGCGGGGGTCAGCAGGTCCACCGCCGTGTGCTCCGAGAGGAGGGTGACGTTAGGGCACCCCTGCAGCGCTTCGATCAGCCGCTCCTCGATAGCCCGGCCAGTGGCGTCGGCAGCGTGCAGGATGCGCTCGGTGGAATGGGCCGCTTCGCGGATGTACTCCAGCTCCTCCCCAACCGTCTCGCTGAAGGCAACCCCCAACTGCTGCAGCAGGATCTCCCGCAGCAGGCGCGGCCCCTCCTCGGCCAGGATGCGCACCGCCACCGGGTTGTTCACCCCCGCGCCAGCCCGCAGGATATCCTGAACCAGCAACTCGGCCGAATCCTCAGGGCCACGGGCGATGATCCCCCCCTGGGCGTAGAAAGTGCTGGACTCACGGGGGTCCTGGGTGCTCGTCACTACCTTCACCTGGATGGCCGGATCCTCCGCCAGGCGCAGCGCAGCCACCGCCCCGGCAATGCCACTGCCGATGATGAGAACGTCGGAAGTTAGAAGTTGGATGTTGGATGTCGGAAGTTGGAAGTTGGATGTTGGATGTTGTGATCCTTCGCTACGCTCAGGACAGGCCTCCAACCTCCAATCTCTAACCTCTAGGTTGGTCATAGTCGTAACATCCTTTCCAGCGCCAGGTTGGCCCAGCGGGTCGTTTCGGCCGGCACCTGCACCTGCCCCACGAACCGGCCGTGGAGCAGTTCCTCCAAGGTATAGAGCAGGTTATGAAGGTTGGTACGGTACATCGCCCCACAGAGGGAGCGGGCCAGGGGTACCACCGTCCTGTCCGGGTATTCCCGCGCCAGCCGGGCCACCATGTTGATCTCGGTCCCCACCGCCCACCGGCTGCCGGGGGGCGCGTCGCGCACGGCTCGCAGGATGAACGAGGTGGAGCCGTTGAGATCGGCCGCCTGGACCACCTCGACCGTACACTCGGGGTGGACGACGACGGTGATGTCCCCGTACTGCTCCCGCACGGCCCGCACGTGCTCCACGGTGAAGAAGGTGTGGACGTGGCAATGCCCCTTCCAGACCACCACCTGTGCCTGGCCGACACTTCGGCTACGCTCAGTGCAGGCGTCAGGGCAACCGCCGTCCAGCTCGGCCGGGTCCCAGATGGCGATCCGCTGCGGCGGGATCCCCAGGGCCAGAGCCGTGTTGCGCCCCAGCCATTCATCGGGAAAGAAGAGGATCCGCCGCCCCTGATCCAGCGCCCAGCGGAAGACCTGCTGGGCATTGGCCGAGGTGCAGACCGCCCCACCTCGCCGCCCGCAGAACGCCTTCAGCGCGGCGGTGGAGTTCTGATAAGTGATAGGTAGCAGGGCATCCTCGCCCCATCCCCTCGCTCCCGCTCGGGACAAGCGCGCCGTCAGCACGTCCCAGGCCGTGAGAGCGTCGCCTACCTCGGCCATCTGGGCCATGGGGCAGGGGGCATCCACCGCTGGTAAAAGCACCACCTGTGAGGGGGCACAGAGCATGGCCGCCGTCTCGGCCATGAAATCCACCCCGCAGAAGACGATGTACCTGGCCTTCCGCTGCGCCGCAGCCACCCGTGACAGCTCCAGCGAGTCGCCGCGGTGATCGGCGAACCGGATCACCTCGTCTCGCTGATAATGATGGCCCAGGATCACCAAATCAGGGCCGAGTTTCTCTTTGGCGGCGGCGATACGAGCTATGAGTTCGGGCTCAGGCAGAGTTCGGTATTCGTCAGGCAGCATCCTAACCTCCATGTAGAGAGAAACCAGGTTTTTTCGTCGTCCTGACCAAGCCAATGACTGCTCCCTGGACGTTCTGGAGCGCCAAACGACACTTTATCAAGCGAAAAACCTGGTTTCTGAAATTTCCAGACTGATGTCCAGCGCTCCGGGCGAGTGGGTCAGCGCCCCCACCGAAATGTAGTCCACCCCCGTGGCAGCGATGGCCGCTACGGTCTTCAGGGTCACCCCGCCGGAGGCCTCCAGTTCCACCCGTCCGGCTGCCATCTCCACCGCCTGGCGCATCGTCGCCAGGTCCACGTTGTCCAGCATGATGCGGTCCACCCCCAGCGCCAACGCCTCCTCCAGATCGTCCAGGTTTTTCACTTCCACCTCAATCGTTGCGCCGGAGTTGAACTCCGGCGCAACTGGCCTTCGCTCCTGCTGCACTCGTGCCACCGCCCCCGTGATCCCGCCGGCCGCGGCGATGTGGTTATCCTTGATCAGCACCATGTCGTAGAGGCCCAGGCGGTGGTTCTGGCCTCCCCCCAGGCGGACGGCCCACTTGTCCAGCAGGCGCAGACCGGGGGCCGTCTTGCGCGTGTCCAGAATGACTGCCCTGGTCCCAGCCACTGCCTCCACGTAGCGACGGGTCAGGGTGGCGATCCCCGACATCCGTTGCAGGAAGTTGAGCGCGGTCCGTTCCCCGCTCAGGATAGCCCGGCCTGGCCCCTCCACCTCGGCCACTACGTCACCAGGAAACACCGCCGTCCCATCTTCCACCAGGGGGCGGAAGCGCACCTCGGGGTCCAGCAACTGGAAAACCAGCCCGGCCACCAGCAGTCCGGCCACCACTCCTGTTTCCTTGACCAGAAAGCGGCCGCGCAGCCGGGCCGCCGGCGACACGATCCATAGCGTGGTCACGTCCCCCGGCCCGATATCCTCCTCCAGCGCCCGGCGCACAATTTCCTCACAGCGTGCCCGTTCATCATTCCACTGGTTGTCACACAAGGGCGACCCTCCTCCCACTTGCTGTACTCAGTAGATGGAAAATTACTAGCAGCGGCGGCTCCCACGCCGCCTATTCGCGGGCATGGGAGCCCGCTCTGCTTCAAAATTTCCATCTACTGATACTCATTGTAACACATCGTCCCTCTAAAGGCAAGATGCCTTCCCCTTTTCCCGCACAACGTTGCCCAAAGGAGTGATTTCCATACACCCTATCTAGAAAGTGCCCACAGCCCCCGTAGCCGCCAGTGCAGACGCTGTCCCTCCTGCCACGACCGATGCATCAGGGCGGGGTCCGGCGGTGCCGGGGCGTAGCTGACCTGCTCGTACACGCTCGTTACCAGGAAGACCCCGGCCAGAGTCTGTTGTAGCCTTTTTCGCACCGCTTCCTCCAGCCATTTTCCTCGAGGACGACGGCGCGTCAACTCCTGCTCCACAGCAGCACTGAACTCGGCGGGCGTGTCCCAGGGATGTACCGGCACGCCCAGGCGGGAAGCCATCGCTCGCAGTCGAGCGTAGGTCAATGCCACCCGCTCTTCCCTGCTCAGGCCGGTCAGCCGCCGGCGCCAGGCTCGCCACCCGGCTCCTGCTATCAACAGCCCTGCGAAACCGGCCAGCGCCAACCACCGCCACCGCAGCCAGGCCAGCCGGGCCTCCACCTGCATCTGCACCCACCAGGGACGTTCCGGCAGGGAGGGCAGCGCCAGCGAGGAGGGTTCTAATTCCTCGGTCCCCTCCCCTCGCTCCAGTGGCGCCAACCCGGAGGTCGGCTCGAAAGGAATCCAGCCATAGTCAGAAAAATAGAGCTCCGGCCAGGCGTGGGCGTCCCTCTCGGTGACCACGTAGGCCCCCTGCTGAAAGTCGTAGCTGCCCATCGCATAGCCTACCGCCAGGCGGGCCGGGATGCCCACCGAGCGGGCCATTACCACCATCGCCGAGGCAAAATAGTCACAGTATCCCCGCTGCAAGTCGAAGAGGAAGTAGTCCACTGCGTCCCGTCCCTGCGGGGGCTTCGCCACCTCCAGGTCGTAAGGGAACGAACGCAGGTAGGCTTCCAGAGCCAGCGCCTGGGCGTAGGGGGTATCCGCCTCTGCCGTTACCTCCTGCGCCAACTCCACTACCCACTGTGGCAGACGGCCGGGCAGGGCCAGGTACACCTCCTCGATCTGCGGCGGATAGGTTGCCACCGCTTCGGCCAGTTCCCGCGCTGTGACCTGGGGCACCAGGGAGAGAACGTGATACTCGTCGGCTTGCCCCTCCAGGGCTATCAGGTCATCGCCTTCCGGAAGATGCCGCACTGTCACCGCCCGGTCCACGCTGTGGGGATCGCCGGCCGCGTAGATGGTCTCGCCGTGGGGAATCAGCAGGGTGAATGCCTGCCGCAGCGGACGCCGCCCCGGACGCTGCGGCGGCCCCAGCGAGGCGTAGGGCGGCTGCAGCACGGCCTCCGTGGGACCCTGGCTCCACCCAACACCCACATAGTCGCTATACACCGTCCCCCGCCAGCAAAAAGTCTGTTGGGGACGCGCCTCCTCGTCTGGAAATCCCTCATACACAGGCGGCGGGTCGCTGGTGACAACCCGCATCACCACCGTCTGCGCCAGGTCTGGACTACCGCCCAGGAGGTGTTCGCGGGGCAACACGGCCCCGATCCCACCGACCCACGGCCTGCCACCCGTCGCCGGGCGAGCGCCTGGAAAGGCCCGTTCCAGCACCTGCCCCGCCGCCTGTTGCGGCCCCTGAACCCGCTGCCAGAACCAATCCACTACTGCCCACACCCGGACGTTGGGGACGGTGACGGCGGTGACAAGAAGGATGGCTACAGCAGCCATAGCGGTTATCAGCGTGTCGAAGCGGAACTCCTCCGAATAATCTATCTGGCGGGATTCCCACTCGTGCTCTGTCCGGCGCAGGGTAATCGGCGGAGTCATCATCACCACACAGGCCATGAACAGCAGCAGGTACTCTATCCCTGCGTCGCCCAGGTACACGCTCAGGGTCAGCGCGCTGCCCAGGGGGAAGAAGGCGAGGAGAGGATGATACCCTTGGGCTACCGTCCAACCAGCGAAGGCCGCGCCACCCCAGAGGACCAGGGCCATCCAGAAAAGTGAGACCGCCGGCCCAGGCGTTCCTCTCCTTCCGAGCCAGGTGCCGATCCAGGCAGCTACTTCACCTGCTAGCATCGCCAGCCGGGCCTCCACCTCCTGCAGCCAGGTCAATGCCAGGAGCCAGTCCCTCCGCCACGCTGCCCCCAGAACTGCCCACAGCGGAGGTGTCAGATTGGTCACCCACCATCCCACGTAGATCGCTCCACCTGCTGCCAGAAGCAGCGCGGCCCACCGCCCTCGCATGAGGGTGCACCCCAGCCACCTCCCGATCAGAACCCCCACCAGGGCGGCATGCCAGAATAGCTCATCGCCGGGCACCCATTCAGCGGCCATGCCCCCCCCAGCCGCGCTCAGCGCCGCCAGGACGAGGAGGGAGAACAGGAACCAATTCTCCGCCGGACGAAAACGCTGCTCCAGCCAGGCCATCAGTCTCATGCCATCGCCTCCCGAGGACGTCGCACCACGACGACCCGCCCCGTGGCCGTGGTCTTGAACTCCCACGCCCCGCCCTCCCGACGGGTGGGAGGGGAAAAGCGGAAGGGATAACCCTGAGCGACGACGTGGGCGGGGATGCCCAGTCCGGCCAGCATACTGCGCACCACGGAGAGGTCTCCTTGTCCACCAAAAGAGGCAGGGTCAAGCAGGATGGCCGTCGGAGCCACCCCCTGGCGCAACAGCGGCCACAGGGCTTCCACCCAGGCCGGGGCACCGGAAGGGGTGATCACCGCCGCCGTCGTCCGCCGTCCCAGCACGGCGCGCATCTCGGTGAGCACCGTGGCCAGGGGGCGTCGCTCCCCGGCCTGCACCAGGGCCAGGGCTCGCAGCACACGCCACAACTGTCCCTCCCCTCGACCCGGCACGAGGTAGGCATATCGGGCCCCGTAGGCCACCAGCCCCACCGCCCGATTCTGGCGCAATATTTTATCGGCCAGCGAGGCCGCCAGGATCACACCGTACTCCTCGGTGGATTCCTCCCCTTCCCCCGCCTGCACCCCGGCGTCCAGGTCCAGGACGATCCACAGGTCACCAGTTACCTCCGCGTCGAAGGTCTTGGAAATCAGGGCATCGCGATGGGCCGTGGAAGGCCAGTGGATGCGCCGCAGGGGGTCGCCAGGCGCGTAGGGACGGGTGGCCGAGACGTTGAGGGTCAAGTTTGCCGCTGGCTGTCGGGCCACGGCCCCTCCCGTCGCCACCCCTCGGGGTAGAACCACCGACGGCAGTTCCATCACTGGAGGGACCACCAGCAGGCTGTGGGTCTGCTCGTAGTGCTGGGTGACGGTGAAAAGCCCGAAGGGGTCCTGCATGTGCACCGTCCAAGGCCCCAGGGTGAACAGCCCACGCCGTCGGCAGACCGTGCTCACCCGCCAGCGGTACGTCTCCCCGCCACCAGCCGCCACCACCCGCCCGGAGGGATACCCGGGCAGGTTGGACTCATCGTCCACCTCAGCCCAGAGCACCGGCCACGTCCCCCGGTTGTGAAGGGCAAATCGCTCCTCCAGCAGGTCTCCCACCTGTGCCCAGACGTAGCGCAGCGAACGGGTCACTCGCACCGACCGGGCCAGGGAGCGGGCCCACAAGTAGGCGGCCAGGCTCATCCCTCCCACCCCGCAGAGCAGGATGATCCAGGCCCGGTGGGGGGAGACGAGCTGCAACAGGGCCAGCAGCACAGCTAGCGCCACCGGTATCCGGGAGCATGGTCGGATCGTCACCTGGGGGGGTGAGCTTTCGTGCTTCATGATTTCACCCTCTCAATAAGCTCGTGACAGCAGGTGGCGGTTGCCGATGCGCACGTTCGTCAGGCCGGTGGCGCGGGCGGCGGCCTCGGCCTCGTCGGCGTGGCGGACCGAGGTGCGGGGCAGGTCGGGCATGTAGAAGTGGGGATGGAAGCCCAGTAGCGCGTAGGGAATGGTGGGGTCGAAGGAGGCGATGAAGGAGGCAATTTGGCTGACCTCTTGGGCGTCAACGTAGCCGGGCACCAGCAGGGTGCTGGCCACCACCAGCGGGGGATCAGGGCGCTCCGGAATGTGCCGGGCGGCGCGGGCGAAGTTCTCCAGTGTCCTTTTGTTCGACACGCCTGTTAGAGCCAGGTGGAGGCTCTCGTCGTAGGCCTTGAGGTCGAACTTGATGCAGCCCCCGCTCTGCAGCGAAAGTTGCACTGCCTTCTCCAGCAGCCTGGGCTGCATCGTGCCGTTGGTCTCCCAGCAGATGCGCACGCCTCGTTCCGCCAGGATGTGCGACGTGGCCAGGGCGTGGGGCATCTGGGGCGTGGGGTCGCCGCCGAAGTAGCACACGCAGTAGGTGCGAGCATCGGCCCTGTCGGCCAGCTCCTCAGCGGTCATGCCCCTGCCTCGGGGCGACATCTGGCGATAGTGCCAGTTCTGACAGAACAGACAGTTAAAAGTGCAGTTATGAGTTACCAATCCACAGCCTGTCATGAATGTATGATACGGCCTGGCCGGGTCACCAACCTCTAAGTCATAGACGCAATCTTGATATTCGATGGATTCTACTCGCTTCACCCTGAGGAGATGAATATCGCTATCCATCAACTTGCGGAGGAAAGGCGGTAAAGTGCTCATTTCATCCCGCAACTTGCGCAGGCTTATCCTTTCCCCAAAGATTCTGGGTACATCGCTGCCTTTAAGGGACGAGAGCAAAAGGGTTGGATATAGCCCTGAGAATGGTACAAGACCTTGGGGATCGGACTCTGGGAGGTCATTAAGGCCCTCCCTAGAGATGAAACCCTCCAATGCATCGAATGCCTCGCTTGAAGCTCTCACTTGAAATTCCAACTTGTAACTCTTTCTCCCTGAGGGATACCTGATGCACGCTTGAATTCCAAGCCGCAGTAACAGCAGTTGAATCCCTAAGGCGAGGTCCTCGCTGGCAGTGCTGGATTCTATGGAGAGGACATTGCGAGTTTTACCCCCGCTTACTGATCTTCGCACGTGCCCATCTCCGATGAAGTAGGCATTTAACAGCTCAGCAATGGATTCCTCATCCAAAGCGAAAACAAACCAAGGTACCTTTTTGGTGTACGAATCAACGCCTGCTTGAAAGACATCCCGAAAGACCGCCTCTAGCGTTTTATTTCGAGCATCTACCCTGATAGAACTTGGATGTCCCTTCCAATAATTGATGCGCATTCTAATAGGGACGCCGAATGCTTCCTGTATGAGACTTGCAATCTCTTGAGCCAGGTCATGTTCATGGATTCCCACACAAAACTCGACTCTCCCGCCCGTTGCATACCCTTCGGAAAGGTAGTATCCGAGTAATTTGGCCAATGGCCGATTCAGGCTTATGATCGCGGGAAGGCAATCCTTACGTTTCGAATATCGAAAGCCGATGTTAACCCGCCTGCGGTCCACCATCCTATCATCCAGAGCATTGAAGACCCAAAGAGGCATGCAATCATCTCTCCTCCAATTGTCCCAAAGGTATTTCCTCACACCGAGCTTTCGATAAGGTGCCGTCCCCTTATAAAGTAATCGGCGGGCCCCATAGACCATGATTTGATGATCAAGGTCGAGCTCCGTGAAGGCGGCAATCAGGTCTATTATAGGTTCTTGCTCTCGAAGCGGTGGAGGAAGGCGTTTCGCTATTGGAATGTAGTCCCCGATTTCCACACGCTCGGCATTTTTCACCGCAAAGCCCTTTGCTGTGGCCACTAACATAGGATGATCTGCTGTCACATGAACCCTGCGCCCTGAATCAACCGTGATTCGCAAGAGCTTTCCGACAAGGGGCCTCCTCATAACCCTGGTCACATTTGCATACTTGACCGTGCAAGATTCCGGATCGAGGGCTGCTACCTTGATCGAATTCATCGGCACCGAACATTGGCAACTGCTCAGGTCGCCAGCGCTCGGATTTAAGACTCGATCGACGAGTTCGCCTATGCTTATTATCGTGGGCTTCCCGTCGAGGATAGCGAATAGCTTTTCGAAGGCAGGTAGGCACGCTCCATAGAAGACGGCCAGGTTCTTGTAGCCGTACCTGGTGTGCCCTGGGCAAACCCAATCGGCCACGCAGTTGGTGGGCAAGGGGTCGTAATACCAGTGGAGGATGCCCTTCCTGGCTGTTCCCGCCAGGTGGATCAGCCTGCCCCCTCGGTTCTCCCGCAGGCCACAGAAGCCCTGCTCGCCCTCCGGGATGCGGCACTCGTTGGCGCAAAGGGGGCAGTGCACGCCCTGGGGATCATGCGGCGGCTCGGTCGGCAGGTCGAACTCTCGCCGCGTCTCGGCTTGCATCTTGCGGATGTGCGGCAGCACCTCCGCCGGCCGCTCCCGAATGCAATCTGCGCAGGCGCTCAGAATAGAGGCGATGAGGGGGGATTGGCGGCCGCAGGCGGAGCACTCGGTTTGTTCAGAGTAATCGTAGCCAGTGAACATTCTCATCCTCAGACTTCGTATTGCGTATTGCGTATTTCGTATCTTGTCACGCAATACGAAATACGCAATACGCCCAACTGTGAATACTTAACCCAATCTAGGCTTACAAAGAACCTCGTGCACCTTAAGGTCGAAGAAAGCCTGAGCATTGGCCGGTTTGAGCACCACGGCGGTGTCGGCGCCTTTGCCCGTGCCAGCGATGGCGATGCAGGGCTCATCGGTGCGCACCAGCCCGGCATCGGCGGCCATCAGGGTGATCTCTACCGCCACTTTCAGGCCCTCTCCGAAGATACGCAAGGTGTAGGCAATGAGCTCTTCCAGCTCGTAAGTGCCCAGTTTCTTACGAACCGCTCGGCCCACCCCGCCAAAGGCGTGCTGGCAGGTCAGGATCTTGCCCCCTGCCGCTTCGATGGCCGCCCGATTCTCCTCGGTCAGCTCTTGATGGTCGGGCTCCTGGAAACCCGTGGAGTGGGTGACCACCACCACGTCGTAGCCCCGAAAGGTTTCGCAAGCCCGCACGCCGGTCTCCCCACGAGTGCTGGCCACCAAAATGGTCTCGATCCCCAGCTCCTCGGCTCGCTTCCTGGCCAGCTCAAAGGTTCGCTGTGTATTCTCCTTGCCCGGCTTCTCGAAATAGGCAGCAGTGACTTGGACTTCAGCAGACATTCTGACCCTCCTGGTGACGATAACGAGTCTACGAGTTGCCGTATCGCCTCGTTGTCTCGTTGCCTCATCGCCTCATTGCCTCGGTGCCTCATTCCCTCATTGCCTCATCCCCCTCGTATTCTTCCCTGCTGATAAACTGGCCCCCGTTGATCTCCCGCGAGCTCACGCGGCGTTGGGCATCGAAGGTCAGTTTCACCTCGATGGGCGCAAAACAACCTCGACTGCCAATGAGCACCTTGCGCGAGAAGTAGCTGGTGACACGTCCCTCATCGTCGTAGTTGGGCGTCAGGTCGTAGCTCAGGTCAACGCGGGTTTTGATCCGCTCGCCGCACCTATGGCAGCGCACGTAGACCCACAGGGCGTCACCTTCCTCCGCACCTTTGGGTGACAACGCGGATGCGATCTTCTTCAGAAAGCTCATGTTCATGCCTCCATAAGTCTTGATTGAGCTGGTATTGTGCTAACATAGGGTCCAGTGTGTTGCGTGTTGCGTGTTGCGTGAGCGGTCAGATGCCGCTTTGCTGGAAGTAGGGAACAATGAACTTGAACAGGCAAATCAGGTCCAGCGCGAATAAGCCCAGGTAGGGCAAAGCGAAAACCAGATCATCGTATTTCTCAGACAGGAGCGCTTTGACTCCGAAAGCTGCTGCCGCCCCGCCCAACAAAAAGATACTCAGCCTGTTGAAGTCCCCCGTCGCCAGGCCCTTGACTATCAAGATCAGGCCGCCTGCCAGAAACAAAAAGACGGCCATTTTGGCGTTGTCCCTGGACAATATCTCCCGCAGTCCCAGAGCGAAGGCCAGGCCAAGGGGAACCAGGGCGGTGAATAGATAGCGTCCCTGGTGCTGGACGAACGTGAGGTTGTACCAGAGATAAGAGAGCAAAGTGAAAAGGGCTGACAGAGCCAGGAAGCCAAAGGCCATCCTTTGAGATGAAGATAATGCCCGCTGCCTGACGTTTCTGATGACAAAGAGAATCAGGCCCAGCCCGACCACAGCACAGAGCAGGGCCAGGACCAGATAGATGCGCTGGTCTACCAGGATGCCCATCCAGCCAAACTGAGCCCAGAAGCTCCTGAAGGTGGTGAGGATGAATTCCCTGGCCAAACCGGCTGCACCGAGCCGGGCCAACCACTCTGCGGTACGAGGCTGGCCAATGACGATGGCATCGTGCCTGCCCAGACCCCAGATGTCCAGGCCGCCGTAGACTGAGACATTGCGAAGAAACCAGGGGAGGGTGAGGAGGAGGGCAGGGAGCAGGAAGCCGGATGCAAGAAGCACGAGACGCCGTAAGCGTTCAGCACGTAGCACATTTCCCCTCCCTGGGAGGGAGGGGTTAGGGGAGGGTGAGCTTTCCGTCGAGAGTTCACCCCCTCCCAACCTCCCCCTCGTAGGGAGAGGAGCTTGGATCCCCCTCCCTGGGAGGGAGGGGTTAGGGGAGGGTGAGCCTTCTATCCAGCCTTCTCTAACCACGATTACGGCCAAGGCCACAGGAACAGCAACCAGGGTCGTTATTTTGGTCAGCAGCCCCAGCCCTATCAACACGCCCAGCCCAACGAATCGCCCCCCCTCAATCCCCCCCAATCCTGGGGGGGAGGTTTTCACATACCTAACCAACATCCACAGAATCAGCGCCAGGATCAACTCCGCCAGGGTGTCGTTGTTCACCGCGGCGGTCATGGCGACGTGCATGGGGACGAAGGCGACGAAGGCGGCGGTGCCGAGGGCCAGGGTCTCGTCGCTGGGGAAGATCTCTTTCACGATGTGATAGGCCACCCAGAGCAGGCAGCAACCTGGCAGGACAGAGAGCAGGCGGAGAGGTAAAAGGCTTCCGTCGAATAGCTTGTAGACCACAGCGGCCAGGACGTAGTAGAGGGGCGGTTGATGAAACTCGTAGCGGAGGGGCTCGATGGACATCTCGGGAGGAAATTGCCTGGCCTTGATCTCCTCCAGGTAGTCGTGCGGGTAGTCACCCATCTGGAGGACGGGGAAGCGATAGTTCTCTGCCAGGTACTTGATGTAGTTGTAATGGGCCGGCTCGTCGGGCACCTCCCACGGAGGTGTGTTGACCGCGTAGAGGACGCCTACGACCAGGTAGGCAGCGATGATGAGCATTATGAAGTAATGAGTGATCAGGAAGTCAGTGTTCAGGTTCCCTGATTCCCTGATTCCCTGATTCCCTGATTCCCCGTTTCTCATCACTCGTTACTCGTCGCTCCCCTCAGCCGTGCCAGTTCCTCCTCCACGATGCTTTCGTCCAGCTTCTTGAACAGCGGCCTGGGCTTACGCAAGGCCTGGCCGGCTGGCAACTGGCTGGGAGCCCATTCCCCCTCCAAGCCACTTCCGTCGTAACGAAGAGCCTGGTGGGTCCCGCGTTCCTCCTGGAGGGTCTCGACGTACTGCCGGCCCACGATGTTGCCGTCATAGCCCAGAAAACGATGCAGGGCCTGAGAGGAGAAGGGCAAGAAGGGATAGAACAGGGTTTTCAGCGAGTCTATCACCCGCAGGGCAACGTAGATGGTGGTGCCTGCCGCTCCTCGATCTTCATTGATTCGCAGCCAGGGAGCCTTCTCGTTGAGGTAACGGTTGGCCTCGTGGGCCAGGGCCATCGCCTCGCCCAGGGCCGCTTTGAACTTGCAGCCATCCAACAGTTGGCCGACAGGCTCAAAAGCGGCCTCTACTTTGTCCAGTAGAGCCTGGTCCGATTCATCCAACTGGCCTGGCGCTGGCACCCGCTTGTCGAAATTCTTGTAGGCGAAGGACAATACCCGATTGGCCAGGTTCCCCCAGGTGGCCACCAGCTCGTCGTTGTTGCGACGCCAGAAGTCGGCCCAGGAGAAATCGGTGTCGCGGCTCTCAGGGGCGTTGGCAGTCAGGTAGTAGCGCAGCGGGTCGGGGTCGTAGCGCTCCAGGTAATCGGGCAGCCAGACCGCCCAGTTGCGGCTGCCGGATATCTTCCGTCCCTCCAGGTTCAGAAACTCGTTAGACGGCACGTCGTAGGGTAGATTCAATTGCCCTTCCTCGGCGTACAACCGCTCGGTCCCCATCAGGATAGCCGGCCAGATGATGCTATGGAAGGGGATGTTGTCCTTGGCGATGAAATAATAGCTGCGGCCAGGTTTATACCACCACTCCTTCCATTTCTCTGGCTCCCCGGTTATCCTGGCCCACTCCACGCTGGCCGAGAAGTAGCCGATCACCGCCTCAAACCAGACGTAGATACACTTGTCCTCGTAGCCCTCCACTGGCACGGGGATGCCCCACTCCATGTCGCGGGTGATGGGTCGGCCCTGCAACCCCTCTTTGAGATAGTTGATGGTGAAATTGTAGACGTTGGGTCGCCAGTACGTTTTATCCTCGACCCACTTCAGCAGTCGCTCGTTCAGCACAGGTAGGTCGAGGAAGAAATGCTCCGTCTCGCGGACCACGGGGCGGTGGCCGCAGAGCCTGCAGACAGGGTCAACGATCTCGATGGCATCCAGGGGGCGGCCACAGGCCTCACACTGATCGCCGCGGGCGTCCTCACTGCCGCAGTGGGGGCAGGTACCGTAAACGTAGCGGTCGGGCAGGAACTTGTGGCAGTTCTCGCAATAGAGCTGCTGCATTGTTTTCGTAAACAGATAGCCCTTCCGCAAGAGCGTCAGGAAAATGTCCTGCGCCACCCGGTGGTGGTTCTCGGTGTCCGTGTGGGTGAAGAGGTCGTAGGTCAGGCCCAGCTTGATGAAATCGTCCAGGAAGCTTTGGTGATAGCGCTCGAAGACCTCCCGTGGGGAGACGCCCTCCTCGTCAGCCTTGACAGTGACGGGGGTGCCGTGGCTATCCGAGCCGGAGACCATGAGGACATCATTCCCTCTCAGACGCTGGTAGCGGGCGAAAATGTCCGCTGGCAGGTACACTCCACCCACGTTACCTACGTGGACGTACGACGATGAATAGGGCCAGGCGACGGCCACCAGGATCTTCTCCCCCATTTTGAATCCTCCCTAGTAATGCTCGCTCAGTCAGAGGACCCGCCCTTGCCTATCCAATCTAACAAGAAGTCCGGGATATCCGGGTAACCCTGTCTGTGCGCAACCCTCAACATGAGTCCGAGGTGGAAGCTGTAGACCTCGTTAGCGGTGAACCTCTCGCCCTCGTAGAGATTCATGGGCAACTTGCTGACCACGACCCACCACCACTTTGGGGCTTCGCCTGTCCAGGCTTCGCCAGGCGTGAAATCTACCCTGTAGACCCTGGCTCCGATCGGGTCATCAGGCGGGTTGAAAGAGGCCACCAAGACCGGCTCGCCGGCTTTGCCATCGGCCTCCACCTCGACATAGTTCCTTACTGCTTCTTTCTCGTCCATGTTTACCCTCCCGAAACAGTATAGCAGATTTCAACCCGTTTGGCAAGAACTGGAAAGCCATATACCAGGGTCATTCGGTTTTCCGCTGCAGGGATCATAAACCAGGCGCTTGTTCATTTTCACCTCCCTCGCGTTGCGGGGAGGGGATGCCAACCAGCAGCGCCAGCGGCCCCAACAGCAAAAGCCACATCGTCACCACCAGATCAAACCGCTCGGCCACCAGCCCCAACCCCAGCGGGACAAATGCACCCACCAGCCCAAACACGTTCCCTACCGTCATCACCGTGCCGCTCTGCCCCGGCATGGCCGAGTATAACTGCGCCTGGAGGACCGAATACCAGCCGGTGTTGAAGAGGCCCAGTAGCGCCAGCAGCACCAGCCTGGCCCAGAAGCCCGGCGCCAGCAGGAAGGCGGGAAACAGCACCAGTTCCACTGCCGCGCTCAAACGCAGGTAAGGCAGGCCGCGCACGCGCTCCAGAAGGGGGATGAGCAACAGGTTGCCCACCATCCCCAGCCCCGTCCACACCGCCACGGCCATGGCCGCCTGGGCCGGCGTTGCGCCCACCACGTCCACCAGGTACAGCGCCAGGAAGCCCAGCAGCACGTCCAGCATCAGGTCCGAGAACTGCAGCAGGGTCAGCCAGCGCAACACCTCGCCCCGCCGCAGCGCGCGTAATGCGTCCACCACGCCCGCCCTGAAGTCAGTCTTGCCGGACTCCCGCTGCCCGATGGCCAATCGAAAGCGGTAGGCCACTGTCAGCGGGATCAGCGTCAGCCCGGCGAAGAGGAAGAACAGTCCACGCCAGCCCAGGTTCAGCGTCGCTGCTGCTCCCAGGGCGATGGGCCCGGCCACCACGCCCAGCGAGCCGGCGAGGGTCCAGCGGGCCATGTTCTGCTCGTGGCGGGCGGGGTCGGTGTCCATCAGTGTGGCCTGTGACAGCGTGACGAACGCGCCCGAGGCCGGATAGAGGATTATAAACGAGATCAGCAAAACCGGGAAATCCTGGCTCAGCGCCGTGAGCAGCAGCGCCAGGGCGAACACCACGCCGCCGCCCAGGATCAGGACGCGGCGCCTCCCTACATCGCCCAGGATGCCCAGGAAAGGTTCAACGAGGCTGCTGACCAGGCTGGGCAGGCCCAGCAGCAGGCCCACCTGGGCGTAGCTCAGCCCCAGGTCGGTGCGGATCAGCGGCCAGGCCGCCTCGCGAGCCCCGAACACGAACTCGTCGAGGAATTCGATGGCGAGCAGGGTAAAAGCGAAGACGGCCGTGTGGCGAAGGGCGTGGGAACGGGCGCTACTCGACATATCTCCCATCCTCTGCGCCCGTGTACGGGCCAAGCCTCACTCTATGGCTTCTTCGACACAAGCTCGCTGAGCAGTTGGCGGATTCTGTCAAAGGTTGCCTCGTTGACCTGCCCGAATCTCTTGACGACGATAGACTGGGCCAATGTATAGATCTTGTCCACTCGGATCCGGCTCGGCCGTTGGAGAGTCCCGACATCCAGGTCTACGGATGTAATGGTGAAGCTATAATCCGCTGGCCTCAGATTCGAGGTCATTGCCACCACGACGACGTCATCTGTGCTGCGGTTATACTCGTCGTTGGAGATCACAATCACTGGCCGACGACGCTGCGATGTCAGATCTGTCAACGGAATCGGAATGAGTAGGACGTCGCGTTGGTCAGGCATTGTTCCAGACCTCGTCATCAATTGGGTTATCCCAGAAGTCGAGGCTACTTTGGGCTGCCAAGACCAAGTCGCTAAAGTCATCCTCGGGCTCTTCCACAACGAACACGGCAACCCATGTACCCTTGGACAGAGGAACTTCCAGTTCCACTTTGCCGCCTTCTTGCACTTCTATCTCGTACTTGAATGCTGTTTGTCGCATTACTCTCCCTCCTTCCAATCTCAATGAATCAGCGCCTGCTGAATGGCGGGCGTCAATTGCACCAGCAAATCATGGACACGTTCCAACCCCAGCCCGACCAGGAACCAGACGGGCCCATAGTCCAGCCGAATGAAGCCGTGCACGTGCCAGCGGGCACGGCTGTAGTCCCAGGGGCAGAGGCCGATGAGGCGCTTGAGCAGCCAGCCCGTCAGGTACTCTATGGCAAAGAAGCCCAACACGTAGACCACGCCCCGCAGCGGCCAGGGCCAGGCGCGGAGGGCGTTGTGGACCGGTTCGTACAGCGGTGCGATGAGGCCATAGAGGGGAAACATCCACAGGTAGGTAGTGCCTCTCAACTTCCAGTCCCGCTGCTGCCCGCTGACCTTTTCCCTCATCGCCGTCCAGATAATCTCCCCGCACCAGCCAAACAGTCCGTAGATGATAAATCGAAGGAGCATAGGAAAATGCCGCCCCGACACGGCGACAAACCTTCGCAACGCTGAGGGTTGAGAGCCCTAGACCGAGCTTACGTAGCTCTTCATGAGTACGGGCAGATAGATCTTGTAGGGTAGTCTTAGGGAAATAGTTACAGTATCAGTTTCCATGATAATGTCCTCTATCTCCCAGCCTTTAGCCTCGGCCAGAAACTGGAAGGCGCGGCGGAAGAGGAGCCTGGCGGTCACGGTTACCTCCCCACCGCCAGCCGGTACAGCAAAGTCGTAGACCGACGTGTCGCTGCCCAGGGCTGGGATGCGGTTGTCGCTGACGATGAGGGTCTGCTTCCAGTAGCTCACCACAGGCGATTCGCCGGTTTGTACGTCACGGAGCACTTTGGCGAAGGCCTTACCCGGCAGCCCGGCCTGTGCGCCACCCCAGTCAGGCACGGTGGGGCCGCTCTGTAGGGGCAGGGCTTGCCCTTGCCCAGCGGTGGCCGCGACCACCAGGATCATGTGCCGTCCGGGGAAGTCGGTGGGGACGTGATGGCCAGCGGCCACGTTAGTCAGCGTGACGCTCACCTGGACCGTGTTGGTGATCGCCTGGGCGGTCAGGGTCATGGCCACCGTGCTCTGCATGAAAGCCGTATCCTTGACGCCCAGGTCCAGGTGCGAGGCCATGCGGGCCGGATCCCGGGCCAATCCGCCTTTTTCAGGCAGGCAGAAGGTGGGGCTCGTGCCCGGCGGCATGTGACAGGTCTGGCACTCCACACCCTGGGCCGGATAGGGGCTTTCCTGCCACTCTCGGAAGCTCTCATAGATCGGCGTACCCCAGAAAGAGAACTGGTGGCAGGGGGCACAGAACTCGCTCTTTTTCTCCAGCGGCAGATAACTCACCCGCCGGGTCACGTCGTCCAGGCTGCCAAAGAATATCTGATCGCCAGGGTATGGGCGGTAGAGACGCATGGAAAAAACGCCAGGCGCATTTTCGTAGGGCCGGCCAGTGGCCGGATTTAGGTAGACCGCCCCGACCTTATGACAGAACTCACAGAAGACACCCTCGCGGTTGACGCCGGTGAGGGCGTTCATGTCTGTAGTGAACGGCGCATCGTAAGCAGCGCCCGGCGCGTGGCAGGCGGCGCAGTTGCCGGCCGTGCCGGGGAAGTCCAGCTTGTAGCCGGGGGAGATGACGGCGGTGCCGGTGATGTCGGTGCCGTTGTAGAGGGAGAAGAAGCGGGGGTTCGTGCCAGAGGCGGCGTGCGCGGTGTGCTGCCACTCGTCGAACGAGGGCAACATGCAGTGGCCGCAACCCAGGGTGGGGTTGGCCGGGTCGGGATAGGAGGTGTTCCAGGCATAGGCAGTGTTATCGCGAGTGTCGTAAGGTCTGACCGTGATGGCAACGTTCTCGGCGGGTGGCGCTATGGTTGCCCAGCCAACTTTGTAGCCTGGATACCAGGCGGTGATGGTGACGGTCAGGCCCTCGGTCAGGCCCGTGAGCGTGAAGCTGCCATCTGGCGCAGCGTAGGTGAGGTTCTCAGTCGTCTGCACGCGCACCCATGCTCCCTCGGCGGCGCGGCCGTCCGACAGGTATACTACGCCGCTGACGGTGCCGGAAGGGTTAGCGGACACACCCTTGAGCAGCAGCGCCAACCCGATTACAGCCAGCGCCACGATCCCCAGGGCTTGAAGCTCCCGTTGCCTCTTCATTCATCATCCTCCCTTCAAAATTGCTGGCAGGTAAACTCTATTGGACAGATCAAGCAGGGTGCCACCGATGAATACCTGTTCGCCCTGGATGGTGATCGCGTTGGCGCGATAGACTACGTTGCCTTGACTTTGCCCCTGTAGCAACAGGCCGATGGTAAAGGTATCAGCCAGGCCGGGTAGCCGATCGTCCCGCCCCATTAGATCCAGGTTAGGGAAATCGGCGTTGAGGGCAACCGGATCGAAGACGACGGTATAAGTGTTGCCGCTCACCGTGGCCTGGCCATGCTTCAGGATATAGCCGGGCATGGTGATGGTGTAATCTACAACTGTGTCGGTGAGCCCGGCCGGCACGTGGCCGGTGATAGCGATCGGCGTCACCTGACCGCCGAAGGAGAGAAAACCAGATGACGGAGTAGAGACATTCAGACGTGGGGCTCCCGCAGGGACGACATAAAACCAGTAGCGGCCATGGTCACTGCCCAGTACGTCGCCTGATGGGTAAGGCGGCACCGTTTGGCCGCCGGAGCACATGCCATCGTGCCAGACCCGCACGTCTACCGACCAGAGCCCGGGTTCGTCCACGGTGAAGTCATCGGTTGGGTCGTAAAAGTAGCCGACCTTGTTGGCTTGACCGCCTCCCAGGTATTTTCCGCCGCTGGGAGAAGTGACCGTCACTGCTATCTTGCTGTCGAGCGTGGGGGCGATGTGGCCGGCGAAGCGGAAGGTGTCGCCCACCTCCAGCACCGCCCCGGGCTGCGTTCCGGTAGGCAGAATGAAGATGTGGATATCCTGGCCCTTCAACTTGAGGATCGGGCCACCCTCAGTCGTCCAGCCGCCGTTGCCGGGGCCGGCGAAGGGCGGCATGACGCGGCTGCCGGTGGGATCGCCGTCGGGGATGAAGATCCACAGCGACCCCTGGCCACCATACTGGCTGATGCCGTCCTCCAGGTCGCGGTAGACCGTACCCACGTACTGGAACTTGAAGTCGTTGGGCTGGTCGCCCAGTATGCCGACGCTCAGTTGATCGTCGTAGAGGGTGTCCAGGCGCCAGTAGCCGCCGCTCTGTCCATCCTCAGCCACTACTTCGCGCACCCGCACGCCGGGCCGCTGTGAGGTGCGGTAACTGTAGGCGAGTTGGTCCACATCATTGGGCACCATCTGGGCTGGACGCCCGGAACTGGTGCTGATGAAGAGAGGGATCTCGCCATTAGCGAAACGCTCGTCGAGAGTGCCCGGTGTAGACAGGGCTACCGACCGCCGCTCTGCCCGGGCGCGGATGGCTGCCTCGATCTGGCCGACGGTGTCTTGCACACTGGCCCCCAGGATGAGAGAATCGCCACCCCAGGGACCGTCGCTCATTCGGCTCCAGATGATGTCGCCGTTGAAGTAGGGATTCAGAGTGTGGGAGATTTCACCAGCCGGGATCGTGAGATCGCGACTGGAGACAAACCAGGCCGAGGGGATATGGCGCAGGCTATCGAGCCCCCGCCGGCCGTGAGCGATCAGCGGCGAGTTGGGCGTTTCGACTACGCCGCCCCAGGTCATTGCTCCCATATAGAAGACGCCATTGGCGCCGGTGTAGGCGACAGTCAGGTCAAGGCGGTATTCACCGGGTTGCGATATGGTGATGGGTAGACCGCGAGAGGCGTGTCCCCGCGCCGCTGCGTCCCGGCCGTCAAAGTAGCCGAAATTGTTGGCGCGTCCGTTCACCGTGTACGTGATTGCCTGAGCCGGGTTAGAGTTGGGATAGAGGGTAAGCGTGAGGCTCACATCGGCAGGAACGCCAGGGTACACTTGCAAGGTTGGGTTGAAGGCATTGCCCACCTGAAATGGAGTGCCGGGCAGGACGCCCGGGTCTATGTCCAATGGGTACGCCACCCATAGATCGTACGTCCCGCCGCCAGTGTACGTGTTGCCCCAGATGTCGGCGACAGTGCCGGTCATAGTGACGACATGATGCCCGGACTGATTGAACGTAACTCGAAACTGATCAGAGGAAGCCTTCAGGGAGTAAACGTCATCGAGTTGGACAGTGCCGATGTTCAGGTCATTGCCCGCGCGGGTCGTCTTGGTACGATTGAAGGATTGTGCGAATGATGCAGTGCCCAGGTCGCGCACCGTTCCATCGGGTTGCTGAATCCGGATGTTCATCTGACCGCCAGGCAGCGCGAGTGGAAGCAGCGGAGGCGTGGGCATACGCCGGTCGGTGAAGGAGATCATCGGCAGGAACGGCTCCAGCCGATAGGTGATGGGATGGCCGGTGCGCACGTCCACCGGCGGGATGTAGAAGGGTGCGCCCTGGGTGACGATCTGCGAGGCCAATTCGAATGTCCCGCGATCCTCACGGGCACCGGTGCCCCGTGTGCCCTGTACAAAATCATCCGCCAGCAGCCGCCAGAAAAGGTGGGGCAAATTGGCAATTTGCCCTACGGTGATGGGCGGCAGGACGGCCTCCTGGGAATGAAAAGTATGGTGAACCACGTTGGCTGCGAGCCAGGTGGTGCTGGTGGGCACGCCAGTGATGTCCATCCAGAAGGTGGGGCGGTAGATGCCGGGCAGCACGTCCTCAGGCAGGCGGCCAGTCGCGTTCAGGGCACCTTCGATGGCATGGCCGCCGGCGTAACGCAGGTTGGTGACCTCGAAGTGGCTTTCCAACCTCTCGCTGGCACGACCTGGGCGTTGGATGGGGAAGCCGGTGGGGGTGAGCAGGGTGGACATGAAATAGTTCTGCCCGGCGAGCGGATGCCCCTGCGCATCGAACAACATCATCAGGTGAAGCCAGCCACCGGCAGTGACACCGGAGATCGGAGTGGTCGTCGTGATGGCAGGGCTGTAGATTCGCACTGTGCCCTCGATTTGGAACGCATCGCCGGGGGCGAAGGCGAAGGGGCTGGGGGGTGGAGTGCCAGGTCCCACGTAGTGGTAAAAGTTCAAGCCGCCGTCGCCATCGCCGATGAGCATGTCTTGGCGACCATCGCCATCCAGGTCTGCGGCAACCGGCACTGAGCGATCACCCGTACTCAGACCGGGATATTGCGTCGTCACCAACTTCCAGGCTGGAGCAGTGTGCGTGCCAATGTTGCGAACGTACGCCAGCGCACCGTCTTGTCGTCCAGAGAAGAGATCCAGGTCGCCATCGCCGTCCACGTCCAGGAAGGCCGGGGCGCTGTAGTCCCCCAGGTCGAGGCCCGCATAGGGGCGCACTGGCGCGGCCCAAGTGGGTGAGGTGCGCGTGCCGGTGTTCTGCACGAAGGTCAGGGTGCCGGCCTCATCGCCTACGAAGAGATCCAGATCGCCGTCGGCGTCAATATCCACGAACGTCGGCGTCGCCCAACCGCCCACATCCAGTCCCAGGAAACTGGTGGTCACCAAGGTCCAAATGGGCGATGTCCGCGTGCCGTTGTTGCGGTAGTAATGGATATTGCCTCCGGCGTTGCTTCCCTGGAATCCGCCCTCACCGACGAAGAGGTCATAGTCGCCATCTCCGTCAGTGTCTGCTAGAGCCGGAAAGGCATGGGGATGATCCGTCCAGGGAAGAGTTAGAACGACGCCGTCCGGTCGCCAGTTGGGGTTGGTCGCGCTGCCGATGTTGGTGTATTTGTAGATGTTGCCGTGCGCCTGCCCGAGGAGCAGATCCAGATCGCCGTCATTGTCCCAGTCAGCAAGAGCCGGCGCTGAATCGCCGTCCAGGTCAAACGGGAAAAAGTCGTTGCTGATAAAAGTCCAGGCGCTCCCATCGCGGCGATAGAAAGCGATGCGTCCCCAGTGCTCGCCGGTCAAGAGGTCCTTGTCGCCATCGCCGTCCAGGTCACCGAAGACCGGGCTGATGGCTGAACTGCCGCCGATGTTGGCAAAGTTGCTGGTGACCAGCGCCCAAGCAGGATTCGTTGGCGGGCCATCGTTGCGGTAATGGGCGATGCGTCCGCCCTGGCCCACCAGCAGGTCCAGATCACCATCGCCATCTAGGTCGCTGAAGGCGGGGAGGGCCGAGCCATTGGCGACGATGCCAGCGTACTGGGCCGTGACCAACGTCCAGGTGGGGGTGGAGTCCGTCCCGCCGCAGCGAAAGAACGAGAGTCGTCCCTGGTCAGAGGCGCTCTCGATGTAGCCGACCAGCAGATCCAGATCGCCATCGCCATCCAGGTCAGCGAAGGCTGGGGCAGCGTTCCATCCGTCCACAGAGAGATAGGCGGCGTTGACTAGCGTCCAGGTATCCCCAGGGTCGCGCCGGTAAAAGGCCACCTTGCCCTGGCCGGTGCCCACCAGCAGGTCCAGGTCGCCGTCGCCGTCCAGATCAGCAAAGGCCGGTGCAGCCCAGTCGCCGGTGTCCACGCCGGCAAAGCCATCGGTCACAAACGTCCAGGAGGCTGGCAAGAAACCACCCGTAGAGCCACCATCGTTGCGGAAGTGGATGAGCCGGCCGCTTCGCTCGCCAATGACCAGGTCCAGATCGCCATCACCGTCCAGGTCAGCCAGGGCCGGGTGAGTCCAGTTGAGGCCGCACAGGTAGAGGCCACCCAACATTCGGCCATCATAGGTGCCGGAGAGCACGCGCGTCCATTCACCCTCGACGATCACTGGCCCCACAGTGCCGGTCATGGCCCAGGCAGAGCCGACATAGTTGCGGGTAGTGTTGAAGTCATCGGCGAAATATTCTATCGCTCCAGCCGTGGCGAATGGCAGCGTATACTGACCGCCGGTATGTGTGTGCGGCAGGTTAATGATGGTGCCGGGGAAGGGGTTTACCCCCTCCGACACGCCCACAGCCAGATCATTCCAGCGCCAACTGCCTGGGCCATGCTTGACCATCAGCGCCGAGCCGGGCGGGGCGAAGATGCGGGCAGTGAAGCTACCATCCGCCTCGGAGACGGCGTGGGCTTGGTGGGTGCTGTTCAGGTTGACCAGCAGCACGTGCGCCAACGGCAGGGCAGCGCCAGGCGCGCCGGTGACCAATGCCTCTCCCAGGTCGTCGGGTGGGCCGACGGTGATGCGGGAGGCGTCGGGTGGGGCAAAGTCGAAGGGGTGTCGCCACTGGCGGGAGAGGGCCACCTTGATGCCGACGGTGTCGCCGTGACGCAGGTCCACCATGGTGAGCGGCCAATACCAGTTCGCCGGGCGCTCGTTGGGTTCCAAAGTGTAGAAGTCCGGCGGCAAGACCATGGCGAAGGTTCCCCGGCTATAGTCCAGGTCCTCACCCAGACACTCATCTTGGGGAGGAATCAAAGTGAATGGAGTGGCATTCAGCCAGGTGTACCCCGAAAGGGGGCTGCCGTCGGGCGTCACCACCGTTCCGCTCACCAGGTAACCGGCCTGCAGCGCAAAGTCTTTGGTCAGGTTGGCGGTGAGTTGCTCGGTGCGCCAATTGCGTTGGGCCAGGCGCATGGACAGGGGCGCCCGGACGGCGATGATGAGCCAGCTCCCAATCGGGATGCCACTTTGGCTGTAGAAGCCGCTGGCGTTGGTAGTCAGGCTGGCCCAGCCGCTAGGCCAGTCCAGGCTCACCTGCACGCCGGCGACCGGGCCTCCGCCCGGCCCGGTGATGGTACCAGAGACAGTGATGATGGACTGCCTGGCGGCCCAGGCCTGCCCTGTGCGAAACCGAAGAGCCTGCCAGCCGACTCCGGCAGCCAGCAGCAAGAGAACCAGAAGGCAAGTGGTCAGTTTGTTCATCGTTTCAAAATCACCGGCATGAAAATCTTGAACAGTGATGGTTCGGCCACATGGCCTACAAAGACCTGCTCTCCCTGTAGAACAATCGAGTTGGCCCGGTAGGCTAGATTGCCGCCAGCGTCTCGCCCGCGCAGCAGCAGGCCGATGGCAAAGGTATCCGCCAGCCCGGGCAGGTTGCGAGCGTCGCGCCCGATCAGATCCAGGTTGGGAAAGTCACGAGCCAGCGCAACCGGGTCGAATACTACTGTGTACGTACCGTTGGCGGCGCTAACCTGGCCGTGTTCGAGGATGAAACCAGGCATGGTGATGGTGTAGTCCACCACGGCGCCCGTGAGCGTGATCGGCACCGTGCCGGAAATGGTGATAGGAGTGACCCCGCCAGGAAACGACAGGAAGCCGGGCGCCGGCGTGGAGACGTCCAGACGAGGAGCATCTCTTTGTACCACATAGAACCAGTAGCGGCCATCTTCGCTGCCCAGCACGTCACCCGATGGGTAAGGGGGAATGGTCTGGCCGCCGGAACACAGGCCGTCATGCCAGACGTGCACATCCACCATCCACAGACCAGGCTCGCCCACTACGAAATCATCGGTTGGGTTGTAGAAATAACCGATCCTGTTGGCCCGTCCGCCACCGAGGTGTTGAACCCCACTGGGCGCAGTCACCGTGAACGCTACCCGGCTATCCAGCGTGGGCATGATGTGGCCGGCAAAACGAAAGGTGTCGCCCACCTGCAACACGGCACCCGGCAGGATGCCGGTGGGCTGGATGAAGATGTGAACATCTTGCCCCTTCAGTCGCATGAGCGGCCCGCCTTCAGTTGTCCAGCCACCGTTGCCCGGCCCGGCGAAGGGTGGCATCACCCGGCTGCCTAACGGATCATCGTCGGAGAGAAGGATCCAACCCGTGCCCTGTCCCAGGTACTCGCTGTGGCCGGTCTCCAGGTCACGGTAGACCGCGCCGATGTACTGGAACTTGTAATCGTTGGGCAGGTCGCCCAAAATGCCGACGCCCATCTGATCATCGTAAAGCGTATCGAAGCGCCAATAGCCAGCAGGGAAGGTGTAGTCTTCGGTGATGTCCTCGCGCACGCGCACGCCGGGGCGTTCGGAGTAAAAGTACATGTAGGCGATTTGGTCCATTTCCTCGGGAAACATCTGCGGCGGCCGCCCGGAGCGGGTGCTGCTGATCAATGGGATTTCGCCATAGCCAAAGCGCTCATTGAGGTCTCCCGGAAGGTCGAGGGGTGGGGACATACGCTCGAACCGCTGCCGGATGCGGGCTTCCAACGCCCCAACCGTATCCTGAATGCTGCCACCGGTCTGGAGAGCCTCGCCGGAACACTCATATATCGGTTCCTGGCGACTCCAGATCACATCGCCGTTGAAATACGGGGCATAAGTGTGCGGAGTCGCGCCTGAGATAAATGTGAGGTCGCGACAGAAGACGAACCATGGACCAGGGATATGTACCAGATTGTTGATACCACGCCGGCCGTGAGCTATCAGTTGCGCCTGCGCCGACGGAGTCATCACCACCCCGCCCCAGGTCATAGCTCCCATCCACATAACCCCATCTTCGTCCACGTAACGGGCAACCAAGTCAACGCGATACTCGCCTGGGGAACTGAAGGCAAAGCCTCGGCCGTTAAAGTAGCCAAACCGATTTGCCCAGCCACCGATCGTGTGCCGGATGGCCCGCGCAGGGTCCGAGTTGGGGTACTCGGTGACCATCCATTCCACCAGGGCTGGCACACCAGGGTAGAGTTGCACCGTAGGGTTAAAAGTATCCCCCACGTCAAAGGGTGTGCCGGGCAGGACGCCGGGGTCCATGTCCAGCGGCTCAGCCACCCAGACGTCGTAGGTGCCGCCGCCGGCGTAGCGGTTGCCCCACAGGTCGCTGACCTCATCGGTCACGGTGATGACGTGATGGCCGTACTGGTCAAAGGCCCCCCGGAAGCGGTCAGAGGCGGCCCGCAGCGAATAGGCGTGGTCCACGCGCGTGGTCCCGCTGTTCACACCGGTGTTTAGAGGGAAACCACCCCAGGTGATCTTGGCGCGCAGCAGGGATTGGGCAAGAGCCTCATGGCCCAGGTCTTGGATCGTCCCGTCGGGCCGGCGGATGACCACGCTCAGCGAACCGCCCGGCAGGCTGAAGGGAATCAAGGGCGGTGAGGGCGGTAAGTACAGGCTCGACACATTGGAGGTAACGAGCGGCAGATTGGGCTCGAGGGAATAGGTGATGGATATGCCTGTGCGGTAGTCCACGGGTGGCGCGATGTACGACGTATCTTGCGTGACGATGAAGGATAGCAGGCCGATTTTGCCGACATCCTCGCGTGCGCCAACCCCGCGCACACCCTGGACGTTGTCCTCAATCATCAGCCGCCAGGGCAGACGCACCGCGGCTATCGCTTGTGTTGCTCCAGCGACGACGATGGGCGGCAAAGGCGCTTCGTTCAACTGAAAGTTCCGATAAGAGATCTCACCGTTGGGCCCCAGCCACTGGGTGCTGGTGGGCACGCCGCTGAAGCTCAGTCCGATCACGGGCCGATATGTGCCAGGGGGTGTGTCCTGGGGAATCTGGCAGTCTACTGCAAAGCTACCTTCGATGGCATGATCGCCGCTGCAGTGCAGCCCGCCCACCTCAAAACCACACCCCAGGCCCAGGTCGTTGGTATAGGGATCCCGAATCGGGAACCCACTGACGGTCAGCCGTGTAGTGATGGCCGGGTTGTGCGGTGCCAGTGGCACGCCGTCCCGGTTGCCAAGCATGCGCAGGGACAGGCCGCCGGAGGCAGAGATGCCCGACACGTCGGTCGTGCTGGTGATGCCCGGCCCGTAGATGCACATGGCGCCCTCGGCGTGGAACGAGTCGCCGGGCGCGTAACGGGTGGGGGAAAGGGCGGTGTTCACGCCGGAATTGCCGGATGACCGCAGGGTTCCGGTCATGGCCCACGCCGCGCTGACGTGAGGCCCGATCCCCGCGGACTCGCTGACAAACTCCACCGCCCCCGCCGCCGCGAAAGGCGTGGTGCCAGGGGGTGCGCTGTGGGTGTGGGGCAGGTTGATGAGCGTGCCAGGGTACACTTCGTACGCTTCGGAGGTGGTCGCCAAGCGGGATAGCCACTGGAGCGAGCCGTGCTGAATGTACAGCGCCGAGCCGGGTGGGGCGTAGATGCGCGCCGAAAAGCTGCCATCCGGGCTGGAGACGGCATTTATCCGATGCCAGGAACTCAGGTTGGTCAGCATGATGTGCCCGGTGGGCACGACCGCCCCCGGTGCTCCGGTCACCAACGCCTCGCCCAGGCCGTCGGGCGGGCCAATGGTGATCTTGCTGACGTCGGGAGGATAGGAGATGGTCGGGTTAAAGGAGGTGTGGCTAAAAACCAGGTTGGTCACCTGGTCGGTGTTGCGCAGGTCGAAAACGGTCGTCGTGGGGAGGTAGCCGGCAGGTGGCGTGTCAATATCTACGGAATACACATCGGGCGGCAAGACGCACTCGTAGCGCCCCACTGCCTCATCCCACATGAGATGGTATTCGCGCAGGTAGCCGGGCGGAGTCGCCGTGAGCACCGAATAGGCCAGGAGTTGCCAGTTGGTCATGCTGAGCGGCTGGCCGGCCTCATCCGTCGGTCGCAGACTGAGCAGATAGCCGGCCGTGGTCGTAAAGTCGTGCGTAAAGCTGTCGGTAATCCCGTCCCGCCGCATGTTCACCTCGGCCAACCGGCTGTCTAATGGGGGGCGCGCGTGCAGGTTCAGAATGCCGCCAGTCTGTACAGTCACGCTATAGAAACCGTTGCTATCGGTGAACGTGCTTGCACCATAGGGCAGACCAGACGGTGAGGCATTCACGTCAATCCAGACATCGGGCACAGGGCCATTGGGTCCCGTGACCGTGCCGGAGACGGTGACGGTGATGATGTCCCCCCGGAAGATAGCAGCGCCGGTGTCCGACGCAGGCCAAATTATGACCAATGAGCACAGAACGAGTAGCAGCTTCTGGAAACCAGGCATAATTCTCCTCTCAGGAAGGTCACTCAAACGGCAAAGCCAACAAAAACGCAATCAGGTCTTGTATCTCAGCCTCAGTCAACACACCACGTACATCGTGCTCGCTGCCTGGGCTGGGCCGGGTGAGGGCATCGCGCAGGGTGGCCGCGCTGCCGTCGTGGAAGTAGGGCGCACTGTCGTACAAACCCCGCAGCGTAGGGGTGTCGAACTCCGGCCCAATCTTTTCATCAGCGGTGACGGTGCCCACGTCATGCTTTTGCTGGTCGGTGTAGACGGGCGCGGGATGGCAGGTGGCACACCCGACGTCGGCCCGGTTGAAGACGGCCTGCCCGCGCAGCGCGGCCTCCGACGGCGGGCCCGGACTCGGCGGCGAGGGCAGGGAATCAATGAACAGCGCCAGGCAGTCCAGGTCGTAGGAGCGGCCCTGGTTGGGCGGCTGGTTCACGCAGTCAGGTGGGGAGAGGGAGCAGTTCATGTCGCCGTCAATCAGGCCGCTGCCAAAGTTCTCCTTCCGGTTAGCGAACTCCGAATCGGCGGACTCGTCCCACTCACCCGACCAGCGCAGCGGGTAGGTCTCGATCATCCCCAGCAGGCTGGTGGTGTTGCGCGGCCCGGCGAAGCCGAAGAACCAGGTGCGCCCGTCGTGCTCGCCCTCGAAGTGGCAGGTGTTGCAACTGATCCACTGAGCTTTGGCCAGGCGCGGGTCGTCGCTGGTGTGGAACAACCGCTTGCCGTTCAGCAGGGCCGGTGGCAGGGGGATGTTGGTGACGGTGATGACGGAGGTGACAGTGTAGGCAGCGGTGTCTATGACCGAGACGGTGCCGGCCAGGGTGTTGTTGACGTATGCAGTGCTGCCATCGGACGAGAGGACGATGCCCCGTGGGTTATCGCCCACCTCGATGTGAGCCACGAGCCGGCGTCTGGTCAGGTCAAGCACCGTGATGTCATTGCTGGCCGCATTAAGCACCCATAGTTCCTCGCCATCAGGTGTCACGGCGGCATCGAAAGGCAGCCCCACGCCGGGCGGGTCCAGAGTGCCCAGGTCGAATTGCTGACCCACCAGGTGCCGCTGAGTCGCCAGGTCAATGAGCGAGACCAGGGGAAACACGGTGGTGTCGAAGGTCAGGGCGCGGTTGCTGGTGTTGGAACGGGTGTGGGGGACGTAGGCTGTGCGGCCATCGGGCGAGAGGATGATGGATTGGACCAGGTTGCTGTCGGGCCAGAGCTGGATATTGGATATTGGGTATTGGGATCTCGAATATCCAGTATCCAATGTCCGATACCTGATCTCCTGCCGCGATTTGAGAATGAGGGGCAAGTAGATGCGATGACCGCCCAGGGACAGGATGCTGACCTGACCGGTGAGGAGGTGGGTGACGTAGAGGATGCGACCGTCATCGGAGATGGCCAGGCCACTGGGGCGGTCACAAGTAGGTAGGATAGCCAGAGTGGCAAGGCTACTTGTGTCCAGAATGCGCACTTGATCTACGCCTTGCTCAGCCACGTAGAGCCGATCACCCGTAGGGCTGACGATAACGCCATAGGGCCGATAGCCAACAGTGACCTCGGTGATGACGGCACGGGTGGCCAAGTCTAGGACAGAGACGCTGTCTGAGCCACGGTTGGCCACGTAAGCCCGGCTTCCTGCGTCATCCACGGTCACAGTGCGGGGGTCAATGCCAACAGAGATCTCGGCGATTTTTTCCTGGGCGGCGGTGTTGATGAGGCTAAGGGAATTGGAGTCGGGGTTGACGGCCAGAACGAGTTTAGCATCAGCGGTGATTGCGATAGCGGAGCTAGACCGCTTGATGACAGTCATACTCTGAGGCCACGCCCGTTGGGGCTGCAGCAGCACAAACAGGATAATGCACAGCAGCAATGAGGCCATCCACAGGACTGATCGCGCTCGCTGAGACGAAGTTGTCATTCTAGCCCGCATGCCCATCTTTCTCCTTCCAGCATATCCCTGCTCATCATGTTCGAGGTCACCCAACGCATATCAAATTATATCATGTGTCAGGCTAACACGCAAGAGTCACTCTGAGCAACTCCATAAGGTTTTTGTGCAAGGGGTAGTTACCCTAACTTGCGGATTGGCTCAAGCCCCCATTACGTGCGTCACATTGCCCTCCCTTCGGCCTTCTCTTTTTATGAAGCATCAAGCCCCATTTTGCTTACTCGTATGTCCCAAACGCGATACGCGCATCGTCTCCAGAGCCCTCTTGAGGGACTCGATCTCCCTCTGCAAGCTCTTCTGCCGTTGGGCGATGTGGAAGACGAAGGCGAAGGTCACGGCCCAAAAGACGGCGTAAGCGGCGAACAGGTAAACCAGATTTCCCATTGTTCATAACCTCCTAGGTGGTCAAGTGGTCGGGTGGTCCTTGGCCAGGTGGTCGGGGGGCCATGCCTTTTCCGACCATCCGACCACGTAGCCATCCAATTGATGGCGAGGAGTTGTACTCCGAGCCCCTGTTCGGGAGTACAACTCCCTTACATCGGGTGTCGTAATTTCCTAGCGGCTCATCCTATGCTTTAGTTGTTCCACCTCGTCGGCTAATTGCTCCAGACGCACGCGGTGGACGAGAAGGGTGAAGTAGAGCAGGGTGAAGGCCCCGATGCAGAACAGCAACGTGGTCAGCATCGGTCCAGTCAAGTTGAAACCCTCGCTCTCGAAGATCACCGGATGAATGGTCCGCCACCAGCGGATGGCCATGAGGGTGATGGGCACGCTGACAAAGCCCACGATGCCATGGACGGCAGCGAAGCGGGCGCGGCGGGCCTCCTCGTCAATGGCGTTGCGGAGCATCAGATACGAGACGTAGATCAGCCACAGGATGGTGCTGGTGGTGAGGCGCGGGTCCCAGGTCCACCACACGTTCCAGGCCACTTTGGCCCAGATAGAGCCGGTGACGATGGTCATGGTGATGAAGGTTACCCCGATCTCGACCGAAGAGAGGGCCACGATGTCCCACTGGCGCGTGCCTTTCCAAAGGTAAGCCACACTGGCGATGAGGGTGACGAAGAAGGCGAAGAAGCCCACCCAGGCGGTGGAGACGTGGAAATAAAAGATACGCTGTACATCGCCCATTGTCCGCTCCGTGGGGGCGTAGACGAAAACCAGGTAAAGAGCCACCATGATGGCGATGGCGCTGGCCCAGGTGAGAAAATCGCTCAGGCGATGGTTTTTGCCGATCATGAAGACCTCCTTCTGCCCTCACCCACCCCCGCCCTTCGGGCACCCCCTCCCTCTCCCGAAATCGGGAGAGGGAGGGGGGAGGGAGAGGGCCAATAGCTACTCCTCCACCACATAGTCAAAGGTCATGAAGGATATGGCTAAGAAGATCACGTCGAACGCCACGAGCAGTCTCACCCAATGGGCTATCTCTGAGAAGAGTTGGCCGTCGAGGATGCCGCCGGTGGCTTTGACGGCGGCGATCATGGCCGGCACCACCACGGGAAAGAGCAGGACGGGCAACATCACCTCCCGCGCCCGCGTGTGGACGGCCATGGCTGAGAAAAGCGTGCCGACCCCGGCGAAACCCAGGGTACCCAGCACGACGATCAGGAGCAAGACAGGATGAAAGAGGGACACGTTAAACAGGACGGAGAAGATGGGGAGGATGATGGCCTCCACCATGGTCATGAAGATGACGTTCCCCAGCATCTTTCCGAAGTAGATAGCACTGCGATCCACCGGGCATAGTAGCAAGCCCTCCAGACACCCTTTGTCCTTCTCCAGGACGAAAGAACGGTTCAGCCCCAACATCCCTGCGAAGGTGAAGGTGACCCAGAGGACGCCGGGGGCCACCTGCCGCACGTTCTCGATCCGCAGCTCGAAGGCGAAGTTGAAGATCACGATCACCAGCAGGGCGAAGACGAACATTGAGCTGAGCATCTCTTTGGTACGTAGCTCGACGGCCACGTCTTTCTGGACGATGGCTAGCACTTTCTGTAGGAAGCTCATCGGCCCATCCCGCCGTAAAACGTAAAACGTGAGGCGTAAAACGTAAAACGTGAAATGTAATGGCTATATGCCTCCCGAAAGGTGGCCACGTCCAACTGGCTCTTATCTGCCTGGTGGACGAGGCGGCCGTTGACCAGAATGGCCGCGCGGTCACAGAGCTCCAGGCCTCGCTCCAGGTTGTGAGTGGTCATCAGCACGGTGCGCGATCTCGCCCCACCCTTCATCCCCCCCAAAGTTGGGGGGGAAAGAGGGGGGGCCAGCACTTCTCTCAGCACCTCCGTGGCTTGCTGATCCAGGCCGGTATAGGGCTCGTCCAGCAGCAGGATGGCGGGATCGTGCAGGAGGGCGCGGGCGATGGACAGGCGCTGCTGCATACCATGGGAGGAGGTGCGCACCAGGTCGTGGCGGCGATGCTCCAGGCCCACCCGCTGCAGGAGGGCGGTGATGCGTTCCTCCAAGTCGGGCACTTCGTACATGCGGCCATAGAAGCGCAGGTTCTCCTCCGCCGAGAGGTCCTCGTAGAGGAGGGTTTGATGGGAGGCCAGGCCGATGCGCCGACGGACCTCGGCGCCCTCCCTGGCCAGATCGTACCCGGCCACGCGCACGCTGCCCTGGGTGGGCCTGGTAAGAGTGGCCAGCACGCGAATGAGAGTGGTCTTGCCCGCCCCGTTAGGTCCCACCAGGGTCAGAAACTCCCCTTCGGCCACGTCCAGGTCAATGCCATCCAAGGCCACCTTGCCCCCAAAGGACTTCACCAGGCCCCGTACCTCAATCATCGCCTACCCGCCCTCCTGCCTCTTGCCTCCTGCTTCCTGCCTCTTGCCTCTTGCCTGGTCCCCAGGCCACAAGGCAACGGTAGTGCCCACCAGCAGAAACCCCCCGCCGATCCATAGCCACACCACCAAAGGATTGATCAGGATTTGGAAAGTGGCCGAGCCGTCCCCACTCAGGCCGGCCAGGATCACGTATAGATCCTCCTTGAGGCTGGTGCGGATGGCCACCTCCGTCACCCACTGCTCGACGCTCCAGTGGAAGTTCTTCTCCGAAAACAGGGTGGCGATCCTCCTGTCGCCGCGATAAACGCCCAGCAGGGTGGCGAAGCGATGCTTGGCTGGTGTCGCTTGGGCCTCAAATTTCTCGTATTCCAGAGTGTAATCTTTAACCTCTACTCGCTCGCCCTTGGCCAGGGTCACCTGGTACTCGGTCTGATAGAGGGAGGAGCCCACAATGCCCATGGTGATGATGACCATGCTCAGGTGGACCAGGTAGCCGCCGTAGCGCCTGCGATTCTGAGCGATCAAGCGTGCAAGGGCCAACAGATAGCCCTCTCCCGTCGAGCGACGGCGGGCCATCGTGCCTCGCAGGAACTCCCACAGGATGCTGCTGGCCACGAAGGCGCAAACGGTGAAGGATAGGAGGGCGAAGGGTTCTGTGATTCCCAGAACGAAGAGCACCACAGCGACAGCCAGGGCCACGACGCCAGGATAGAGCAGCCTTCGCAGCAACCGCCCGGATGAAGTCCGCTGCCAGCCCAGGAGGGGACAGACGCCAATGAGGAGAACGATAGCCAGGGCCAAAGGAGCAGAGACCCGCTCGAAGAAGGGAGGCCCCAGGGCCACCTGCACGCCTCGCAGGATCTCGCTGACGGTGGGGAAGACCGTGCCGATAAATACGGCCAAAGCCAGTCCGCCCAAAAGCAGGTTGCTGAGAAGGAAGCCGGCCTCGCGGGAGAGCAGTGACTCCAGCTTCCCTTCGCTGGCCAGTTCTCGGCGTCGGTAGAAAATCAGGACGAAAGAAATAGCCAGGATACCGGCCAGGAAGGCCAGGAAGTAGTAACCGATCACCGACTCGCCAAAGGCATGGACCGACTGGATGATACCGCTCCTGGTGACGAAGGTGGCGAAGATACAGAGAACGAAGGCCAGGATGGCAAGGGTGATGTTCCACGCTTTGAACATCCCTCGCCGCTCCTGGGTCATGGCCGAGTGCAGCAGGGCCGTGCCTACCAGCCAGGGGATCAGCGAGGCGTTCTCCACCGGGTCCCAGCCCCAGTACCCTCCCCAGCCCAGCTCCAGGTAGGCCCACCAGGCCCCCAGGAGGATGCCCAGGCCCAGGAAGAGCCAGGCCAACAGGTTCCAGCGGCGGATGCCCCGTATCCAATCCTGACCCAGCTTGCCCGCTGTCAGAGCGGCGATGGCGAAGGCGAAGGGTACGGTATAGGCAGCGTAGCCGATAAACACCACTGGAGGATGGATGATCATCCAGAAGTTCTCCAGCAAGGGATTCAGGCCGAAACCTTCGGCGGGCCGGGTAGGGTAAGTGGCGAAGGGGTTGGATGCAAAAACCAGCAGGAGGGCCAAGAATGCCTGACAAAGAGCCAGCACTGCCAGGGCGTAGGGCTTGAGCTCTAGACTCCACTCTTCTTCTCGGCGAGCTACGAGGACGGAGAAGATGGTCAACAGCCACAGCCAGAGGAGGAGAGAGCCCTCTTGCCCGGCCCAGAAGGCAGAGAGGGTGTAGATCGCTGGCTGGTAGGTGCTGACGTGCCGGTACACATACTTAACCTGAAAATCGTGAGTTAGCAGCAGATAGATCAAGATGGCCGAGGCCAAAGTGACCAACATGGCTGTGGCCACAACCCCCTTTTGCGCCCCGCCTGCCAGCTTCGCCGACCCGTGCCGAGCTCCCAAGATCGAGGCTACTGCAGTATAGATAGAAATCACCAGGGCCAGCACGAGAGCACCATAGCCAATAGTGGTCATGAGAAATTACCTCTTCACACACTTCGTAGTTAGGCATGGAACGAAGTGGAGTGTCACCCACGTAAAACGTAAAGCGTGAAACGTGAAGCACAACCGCTGCGTCCCCACTCACGTTTTACGTTTCACGCATCACGTCCCGCTGTTCCACTACATGGCCTGACTACAAACCTCTCTGTCATTTAGCTGGCGCCTCTGCAGTGGTCGTTGCTGCCTCTTCGTATTTGGAGGGGCATTTGAGCAGCAAGTTGTTGGCTTCGAAGGATCCCCTTTCGGTGTATCTGCCCTCGACTACCGCCTCCGCGCCATCTCGGAGCATGTCAGGGCGGGGGCCGTTGTAGATTACAGCCAGACTCCCGCTATCGTCGGCAATCCTGAACTTGAGCAGCAGTTCTTGCGCGTTCCATTCGATGGTATCTCCCATGACGGTCCCAGCAACTCTCACTGTGCGCTCCGAGGGCTCCTGGGCCTTCACTTCCTCAACGGTCAGATAATAGGCCGTCGAGCCCCCGATGCTGCTGACGATGAGATAGCCCACCGCCAACACTATGATGGCTCCGCCGAAGATGAATTTGCTTCGTGCTTTGAGCTCGGTCATCGGTGATCCTCTTCGCTTCTTTCCGAAGTAGACTATAGCATAAAAGCGCCGTCGTGTCAATCATGATCAACAAAAAATGCGCCTGACTCAAACCATCAGGCGCATATTTTAGTCGAAAGGGGCAAGCTCAGGGCCTGGCTCCTCTTTGACCTCGGCCAACTCCGCCCGGGGTGGCGCCTGGCGCAGGCTCAAGCCAATACGCCGTCGTCCAGCATTCACGCTGAGGATGCGCAAGGCCAGTTCGTCACCTCTCCTCACCACGTTGGAAGGATGGCCAACGTTGCCCCCGGCCAACTCGGATACGTGGATCAAACCCTCCACCCCCGCTTCGAGGCGGGCGAAGGCCCCGAAATCAACGACGTTGGTGATTGTGCCTCGCACAACTTGTCCCACCTGGTACTTCTCATCCACCAGCGTCCAGGGGTCTGGCTGCAGGCGCTTGATGCTGAGGCCGATCCTTCTTCTTTCGTAATCCAGGCGCAGAACATAAACGTCAACTTCATCGCCGACGCTCAGCACCTCGCGGGGATGTTTTACCCTATGCCAGGCGAGCTCGGAGATGTGCACCAGGCCATCAGCGCCTCCCAGGTCAACGAAGGCCCCGAAATTACACAGGCTGCTGACGGTGCCCCGTCGAACCTCACCTTCGCAAAGCTCGTTCATCAGTTGTTGCTTCCGCTGCTCCCGCCATTGTCGCTGGGCCATTCGTTCCGAGAAGATCAAGCGCCGTCGGTGGCGATGGACCTCAATGACTTTTAGAGGCAGAGTTTTTCCCATGAACTCGGATAGCTTGGCCATTTTCTGCTCATGAGAGAGTCGGCGAGGCATGTTCACCAGTTGCGAAGCTGGAACGAATCCCGATATCCTGCCGAAGGGAACAACCACCCCTCCTTTGTTGCAATTACTCACCTTCCCTTCGTATATTTCACCGCTCTTAAAAAACTTTTCGGCCCTCAGCCAGTCCTGATGCACCAGGGCCATATTCACGGAAACGATCACGTACCCCTCGTCATTGTGGGGACTGAGGACGTAGACCGGTATCTCATCGCCAACCTCTATCTCACTTATTTCCTCCTCCCTCAGTCTCACGAGATCGCTCTCCGGGACGATCCCGTCTCGCTTGGCTCTGACATCTACGACCATCTGATGGGGTTCGATGGATAGTACCACCGCCTGGCGGATGTCGCCACGTCGCGGATGTTTATAGTCGTACTCTTCCTCAAAGAGCTTCTCCATGGGCGATGAAGCCTGCTCTTCCTCGATCAACTCATCCATCACTGAAGATCGTTCCACAGCTCGTACTTTTCCTCCTCGAAGTTTGTCAGCCGTGATCTGCTTCCCTCAAAACAAAGACCCGGCCACCTCTCCCTAGGAACATGCCGAGGATAGTGGCCGAGCCTTCTGCTGCCTTACGGCGGACGCTTGCCGGAACGTAAAACTTACGGCACCTTTGTATAGCAGTTCATTAACTATAAAAACCGCTTCTGACTCGACAGCGTAAAATCCGCTGCCGAACAGGCTAGTTCAGCCCCTTAGGCTTCCAGAAATGTTTCATGGATCCGTGTTCAGGCGAGCTAAAGACCTCCGTACATCCTCTTGAAGGGATAAGGTTTTATCACCCCGGTTTCAGATTTGATCTCATTATACAGGATAGAGCAAAGATTGTCAAACTTTGACAAATGTTCCCGAATCATGTATAATTTAATCAATCAAAATTACAAGTACCAGCCCCCCTTCCCAAGCCAAGGGCTATACTTCTTGTGTCATCTGGATATACTCGTTAAGGTTAAAGACGTGCTTTTTCTGGCCCACTGATGGCAGAAAAGGTGCTGCATTTTGAACGGGTATAAATAGTCGGTGACAATCTGAGGGTACCCCCAAGCATCCTCCTGGAAACTTCTAACAAGGGTTCAGCTTAAGCGAAAACGGCGCGTGCCAGAACAATGTGAGACCTGCACAAGCCCTCACGTCGTTTTATGAACCTTCGAGGATGTCAGGGGTAGTAAGAACTCGGCTCTTAGCCTCAGAAACGTTTTGGCGAGGTAGGATGGCCGAGTTCTTGGTTGGAGGGCCAACCGACCAGTGCCCGGCGGGTGACGTAAGATCCCAGAAGCGAGGTAATGACCCACATGTCTTCGGAGCGAGAGACGCTAGAGCAGGCGTTGAAAGAGACTCTGGCCGAAATCGAGCAACTGAATAAAAAGCTAGAAGACAAGGCTGATTATGGCATAGGCAAGGGAGGCCCAACCATCTATGAGTGGGAGTTCAATCTCGCTCTGCGACAGAGCCTGGAGGCGAAAGCCAGGTCCATCAGGGCTGCATTGCGCAAGATGCAAGATGGAGGCTATGGAATATGCGAGGTGTGTGGCCAGGAGATAGATGCCGAACGCCTGGCAGTGCTCCCTCACACCACTCTCTGTATCAAATGCGCCCAAGCCAGGAGGTGATCCTTTCATGTTCGATAGAGAGTACGTCTCAAGGAGTGAATTCTATGTTTAAAATCGGCGATAAAGTGGTTCATCCTTATCATGGAGCTGGAATGGTGATAGATATCGAAGAGAAGAGATTCCTGGAGGAGAGTGGGCGTTACTATATAATTGAGCTGGTTGCTTGCGAGGGTATCGTGATGGTTCCTATTGATAACGTCCAGAAGATAGGCCTGCGGCGAGTATCAGAGACACGGGCCATTTCACGGGCCATGGATGTACTGGCTTCCACTCCTGATCCACTATCCAGCGACCATAGAGAGAGACAAGCATATGCCCAGGAGAAATTGAAGACGGGAGATCTCATTACGGTAACAGAGGTGGTACGCAACCTGGCCTGGCGCAATCAGCAAAAGGGGCTGACCATGGCCGATAGCAAGCTCTATCAGCGAGCTCAAACTTTTCTGGCCAGTGAGTTGGCCCTGGCCAGGGGGATAGAGCTTCAGGAAGCCATGGAGCAATTGCAGACAGCCTTGAACGTCTAATACGTTCGCCCTGGCTGATAGAGACAGCAAACAGACGGCGGCCCTTTGCGAAGTTGCAAGGGGCCGCCGTCTGTTTGGTGGAGTTTCCTCGCTGGGGTTTTAGATGCGACTGAGGTACTGGCCCGTGCGGGTGTCCACGCGGACGATGTCGCCCTCCTCAACGAAGAGAGGGACGGTGACCTTGAGGCCCGTCTCCAGAGTGACCTGTTTGGTGGCGCCGGTCGCCGTGTCGCCAGCGAAGCCCGGCGGAGCCTCGATCACCTCGAGCTCCACGGTGACGGGCAGTTCGATGTCTATGGGTTCGCCCTCGTAGGTGGAGATCTGCAGGGTCATGTTCTCGGTCAGGTAGTCCACGGCGTCACCCAGGATCTCGGCCGGGAGGGCCGGCTGTTCGTAGGTCTCGGTGTCCATGAAGTAGTAAAGGATTCCGTCGTGGTAGAGGTACTGCACTTCCCGCAGTTCCAGGCGGACATCGTTGATCCGGTCCTCGGGCGTGAAGGTGCGGTCAATCGTCGCTCCCGTGCGCAGGTTGCGCATCTTGACCCGCACGTTAGCGCTGCCCCGTCCGAGGTAGGTGTGCCGATACTCCACCACCCGGTAGAGTTCCCCCTCCCACTCGAAGGTTGTCCCTCGGCGCAAATCGTTAGCTGTAATCATGTCTTGTCCTCCTCCAAAAGCCTACTGGATCCTTCTCCTATCTTCCCCTAAACGTAGCTGTGCTTACCACTGAGAAGATATCTGCTCCATCTCGGAAGCGTCGAAAAAGGTTAAGGTTCATTACGCCATCTGGATAGTTCGTTTTCTCCTGAATCATTATCAGTTCTGCGACAACCAGGAGGAACTCAACCAAGTATTCGCCATACGCATCCAATTGCTGGAACTTTGAGACGTGTTGAGGGGAGAAGACCTGCAGAGTAGGAGGATTAGACGTAGATGGCTGGACTTCCAAGATAATTTGGTCAATGATATGGTCAACAAGCTGCATGGTTAGAGACCTATTTCCTGTCAACTTCATGTAAAGGTCTATGATGAGGTGAATGTGTTTTGGGGTTCTGACCCTTTTGCCCGGTTCTTGATATTGAACTTTGAAGTTATATTGAGACTTGCGCCCTTTAGAGACATAAACTTTGACGCCTCCAGCGGTCGTGTGAACTAA
>Ga0194126_10001352_pt1 | contig 41164 bp, 38 predicted proteins | sample TA2KigC150mmetaG_FD_148641 | JGI IMG/M metagenome (GOLD analysis project Ga0194126, IMG submission 148641) | Freshwater microbial communities from Lake Tanganyika, Tanzania - TA2015035 Kigoma Deep Cast 150m | ecosystem: Environmental > Aquatic > Freshwater > Lake | place: Tanzania: Lake... | reverse complement strand
GTCCGGGAAGCGGCCCAGGCCGGGGGGTTCATCGTCCACACCATCGTCACGGACGCCGTCCGGGAAGCGATGGTCAACCTCGGCCGCGATCACAACGTCGAGACGATCGACCTGATGGGACCTCTTCTGGCGCGACTCACGGAAACCCTGGCCGCCTCCCCTTCCGAGAAGCCCGGCTTGTTCACCAAGCTCAACAAGTCCTATTTCCGCCGCATCGAGACCATGGAATTCGCCATCAAGCACGACGACGGGCAGCGCCTCGAGGACATCCGCAAGGCGGAGATCGTCCTGCTGGGCGTTTCCCGGACCTTCAAGACCCCGCTCAGCATCTATCTGGCTTTCAAAGGCTGGTTCGTGTCCAACGTCCCCGTCACACTCCACCAGGAGCCGCCGGCCAGCCTGTCGAAGCTCCCCCCCGGGAAGGTCTTCTGCCTGGACACGAACGCCCGGCAGCTGGCCGAGCTGCGCCGGGCGCGGTCCGAATACCTCCATGGCGCGGCCGGGGAATACGCCGACCCGGAACAGGTCCGGCTGGAGCTGATGAACGCCCGCCGTTTTTATTGCCAGCACCCCGGGTGGGCGGTCATCAACGTGACCAACAAGCCCATCGAGGAGCTGGCCACGGAGATCATCGCCATCCGCGGCAAGACGGGCAAGGCCAAGGCCGAAGAGTTTTTATAGGTCCTTCGACCGGCTGTGCCCCGTCATGGGCTCGGGTCGCCCGGGGCCGGCTTGAACCGGCGACGGCCGCTCCGAGACGGTCAGCGCGCCTTCAGGACGAGGGTCTCTCCCGGGCGCATCTCGGCCTCGAGCCGCCGCCCCTCGACACGGACCCGGTCCTTCCCCACCCCTGAGATCGCGTAGGAGGCCTCGCGGAACGGAGCTTCCAACCGCAGCAGCCCGCCCTTTTCGGCCGTCACTTCGACCTTCCGGACGGAACCTCCCCTCTTTTCGGCCGAGACGAGGAACGCGCCCCGGGCCCGGAGGGAGTCGAAGGCGATATCGTCCCAGTACGCGGGAACGGCCGGGAACACCCGGACGACGTCGGCATGGCTCTGGAGAAGCATCTCCTGGACGGCCGCCGCGAAGGCGAAGTTGCCTTCCAGGGTGAACGGCCTGTAAGTGAACTGGGAATGGCCCTTCCGGCACTGGTCACCGTTCACATGGAAGCTGTTGGGCAGGCAGAAGCATTCGGCGAAGACCCTCAACGCCCAGGCCGCCTTGGCGCCGTCCATGGCCCTGGCCGCGAGATTCCCGAGCCAGCTGTAGGAGTACCCGCACCACCAGTCGGGGTGCAGCCGGTCGAGCTCGTGGAGGGCCGCCCGGATCGTCCGGCGGTCGGCCTCTCCCCCGCTCGGGTCCACGAGGCCCAGAGGATGGATGGCCATGAGGTGGGAGAAGTGCCGGTGGGAGGCCTCGAGCGGATGGCCGGGCGCGACCAGAAGCCGTCCGTCGTCGGGGTCGAGGGCCAGGTCCGGCCATTCGTCGAGGATGCGCCTCCAACGCCCGGCCTCCTCCTCCAGCCCGAGCTCGGCGGCCATCTCGGAAGCCGCCCCGTACAGCCAGCGGATGAGGGCCAGGTCGAAGTTGGTCGTCTCCGTGAACCAGGCCTCGAGCCGGTTGTCGTGGATCTCCGGGCTCGAGCTCAACGGGAGCTTCCTCTTCCCGTCCGGCCGGCGCTCGGCCAGGCCGTCGAGGAACCCGGCCACGCCTTTGAGGTAGGGATAGGCCCGTCGCTCGAGAAAGTCCCTGTCCCGGCTGAACTTCCAATGGAGGTCGAAATGGTGGGCCAGCCAGGCCGAGACCGTCGGCCCGAGCGAATACTGGATCCAGCCTCCCATGGGCGAGCCGTCGAGCGTCGCGACGCCGGGGACGTTCAGGCCTTCGATCCCGAAGTAGCGCCTCGTATAATCCTCATTGCGGGGTTTGATGGCCCACAGCCAGTCGAGGAACGCCAGCCCGTCCTCGAGGCGGTTGCCGCTGTAGCAGGGCCAGTAGCTGAGCTGGGTGTTTAGGTCGTTGTGAAAATCCCCTTTCCAAGGCGGCAGGTTCCCGTCGTCGGCCGTCCAGACCGCCTGGAGGGTGATGGGCGGGGCCCCGCGGCGGGAGGCCGCGCCGAACTTGTAGGTTTCGAGATACCACTGTTTCTCGAGGACGGGGTCGGGAAGGCGGAGGGTCGACCTGGACCAGTACTCCTTCCACCAGGTCTTGTGCGAGGAAATATCGGCGGCCAGCGAGCGGCCGAGCGCTTCGGCCACAGAGTGGGGGGCGTAAGAGGACGGGCTGACGAACCCCGGCCCTTGCCCGTCCCAGTCGGGATAGGCGGAGCTCGCGCTCCAGGCTCCGACCAGGGTCCCGGCCGCCGGGCTCGTCCACTCGACGGCGACGTCGTAGCTCATCCCGCCCCACCCTTCCTGGTGGTAACGGATCGACGCGTCCCCGCCCGCGATCTCCGGGGCCGGATAGCCGAGGGCGGCCAGGGTCTTTCCGGTCAGGGCGTTACGGTCCGCATCGCCGGGCGGGACCTCCGCGGCGTAGGCCGGCGGCACGACCCGGGGCGCCAGGGGCCCCGGCAGCCCTTCGAACCTGAACCAGCCAACCGGCTCGGTGGCGTGGACGAAGGCCAGAAGCCGCGGGCCGCTCTCCCAGATCACCTCACAGAGGGCGTCCCGGACCGAGAGGCGAACGGACTCGACCGGCCCGAAAGCTCCGATATCGAACTCCAAGGCCGCGGCCGGGATCTTGGTCGGGGCCGGATCGCGATCGTAGGGAACGTCTCCCATCTCATGGACCGGCCCGTAGTCCTTCTTCAGGACCTGGCCCCGGACCCAGTCGAACCGGAACTCGGGGCGCGAGAACTCGGGAACGGGCCGCAGGTCCCAGAGGTCGGCCCGGTCGAGGGACAGGCGCAGGGCGTCGCCCTTTTTCCAGATCAGGGCCCCGACGATGCCGTTCCCCAGAGGGACGCCTTCGTCCCAGGTCCCGGCCAACGAGTCGAAGACAAGATCGTGCCGGGCGTTCGGCAGCGTGGCTTTATCGGCGGGGGGGGCGCACGAAGCCGCCAGGAAGATCGCCGTCAAGAGGGCCGGGATCGCTTTGGTTCTCTCGTCCATGCACAACGCCTTGATCGATGTCCTGTCCGCGGACCGGCCCCGGCCCGGGCTCACTCGCCTAAGCCGGCCACGAAGCCCGAGGCCCAGGCCCAAGCGAGGTTGTACCCGCCGCGGCCGCCCTGAACGTCCAGGATCTCCCCCGCGAAATATAGCCCCTTGCGGAGCTGCGAGCCGAGAGTCCGCGGCTTGACTTCCCGGGCGTCCACGCCGCCCGAAGTGAACTCGGCCTCGTTCCATCCTCGCGTCCCGGAGACGGCGAACCTTTTCGCTTTGAGCGCCGAAGCCAGGGCCCGGCACGCTTTCGCCGGGTCCGCTGTTTCGCCGCGAAGGCCGGCTTCCTTGAGGACCTGCGGGGCGACCAGCGAGAATTTATCGGGCAGGAGCCCGGCCGTGAGGTCCTTGGCCGCCCATCCCGCGTTCAATCTTCTGAGGCACTCCGCGGACAACCGTTCTTCCGGCATGAAGGGAACGAGGTCGACCAGGACGGCCGCGTCCCTCCTTCCCTCCCGGTTGACGGCCACCGACAGGCCCTCGCTGATGTCGATCACGGCCGTTCCCGACAACCCGTACTGCGTGAACAGGAGTTCTCCCTCGGCCGACCGGGTGACCCGGCCGCCGACCAGCCCGGTCGCCAGGACCCGGACCTTCTGTCCCTGGAGGAGATGGCACATGGGGTCCCTGACGACAAGAGGCACCGCGCTCGGGACGGGGAGGACGATCTTGTGCCCCATTCGCTCGGCGAGACCGTAGCAACCGCCGTTCGAGCCCAGGGCGGGGTAGGCCCTTCCTCCGCCGGCCAGGATGACGGCCCGAGCCTCGATCTTGCGCCCGCTCTCGGAAACGACGGAGAAACCCTTGGCGCCCGACGCCAGTGCGTCGGCGTCGAAACCCGTCAGGACGGCCACGCCAAGCCGGCCGATCTCGATCTCCAGGACCCTGAGGACCGATGAGGCCTGATTGGTGGCCGGAAAGACGCGCCCGGACTCGTCGCTGGTCATCTCCAGACCGAGGCCCTGGAAGAAGGCCCGGATGTCCTCGAGGCCGAACCGCTCCAGCACGGAAGCCACGAGGGCCGGCATGGTCGAGGTGAAATCCTCGGGCGACAGCCGCTCGTTGAGAAGGTTACAGCGGCCGCCCCCGGTCGCCAGGATCTTTTTCCCGGGGCGCGGCATCCTCTCGAGGACGGCGACCGAAGCCCCGCGCCGGGCGGCGCTCACGGCAGCCACGAGGCCCGCGGCCCCGCCGCCGACGACGGCGAGGTCATAGCGGTCAAGCATGGGCCGCTCGCCGACGCTCGCCGGGCGTCATTCCCCGAGGACCTGGAGGGCCCGTTCGATGTTCGAAACGTCCATGATGACCGAAACGGCGCTCCCCTTGCGGGCCAGCGTCCCGTAGCAGTACTCGATGTTGATGCCCTCGTCGCCGAGCTTGGTCGTCAGCTCGGCCAGGGCGCCGGGCCGGTTCTCGATGTCGACCTTGAGGACGTCGCGAAGCTCCGTCGTGTAGTTGAGCTTGCCCAGGAGCTTGACGGCCTTGTTGAGGTTCTGGACGCAGAACTTGGCGGTGTCGTGGAAGACGCCGATGGCCTCGATGTTGATGTCGTTCTCGGCCAGGAAGCTGCAAAGGTCCCCCAGCTGGGACGGTTTGTTCTCCAGGATGACGTAGATCTCCGTGACGCGCTCAGCCATGCTTGACCCCCTAGACGATTGGATTTTTCATGCCCCGACGCCTTATCTATAGCACTAACGCCCCGCCGTTGCAAGGCCCCGTTGGGAGGCCGCGAGGAGATGACGCAGCGGCGTCAGTCGAAGATCTTTCCGGGGTTCATGATGCCGCGGGGATCGAAGACCTTCTTGATCCCCCGCATGAGCTCGATCTGCCGCTCGTCGAGGACCAGCGACAGATACGGCTTCTTGACCAGGCCGATGCCGTGCTCGCCCGAGATGACCCCGCCGCGCTCCCGGCAATCGCGAAAGAGCTCCTCGCGGACCTGGTCGGCCTTGTCCCGCCATTCGCTCTCGGGGACGGGCACCATTTGTCCGCCCTCGTAGCGGGCCTTCATGATGTGCGTGTGGACATTGCCGTCGGCGGCGTGGCCGAAGGTCGGCAGCCACATCCCGTACCGGGCGGCAACTTCCCGGACCTTGCGGACATGTCCGGCGACCTCGGCCCGGGGCACGGCGATATCCAGGATCTCGACCGTCCCGGCCTTGATGGCGTCGTAGATCTTGGAGCGGATGGCCAGGACCTCCTCCTGCTTGCTCGGCGTGTCGGCGATGAAGATGTCGAGGGCCCCTTTCCCGACGCAGACCTCGGCCACGGCCTCCGACAGACGGTCCATTTCCTCCTCGGTCGCGGCGTCGAGGATGACCAGGAGATGGGTCGTGCCCAGCTTGGTCGGCCATTTCTTCCGGATATGGGCCTCGGTCAGGGTGATGGGCTCGATCTCGAGGAACTCGACGGCCAGCGGGACGACGCCCCTCTTCATGATCAGGGGAACGGTCTCGAGGGCCGGCTCGAGGGTTTCGAAGGGGACGACGATCGAGCGCATGGCCGAGGGCCGGGTGATGAGGTGGATCGTGGCCTTGGTGACGACGCCGAGCGTGCCCTCGGAGCCGATGAACAGATGCATGAGGTTATAGCCCGTGCTGCTCTTCTCGAGCTTGCCGCCGAGCCGGAGGATGTCGCCCGTCGGGGTGACGACCTCGAGGCCCCGGACATAGTTGCGGATCGTGCCGTACTTGACGGCCCGGCTGCCGCCGGCGTTGGTGGCCACCAGGCCGCCCATCATGGCGCTCTCGTCGCCGGGGTGGGGCGGGAAGTAGAGGCCCCCCTCCTCGACCGCTTTGGAAAACGCTGACAGACGAACGCCCGCTTCCGTGACCGCCATCTGGTTGTCGGCGTCGATCTCCAGGACCCGGTCCAGGCGCTCGAGGGACAGCACGAGCCCCCCGCAGACGGGCACGCAGCCGCCGCAGAGGCCGGTCGCGCCTCCTCGGGGGGTTACGGGCACGCCATGAGCGCCGGCGATCTTGATGACCTCGGCGACCTCCGCGGCGCTCCCCGGCTTGACGACGAGCTCGGGCTCGCAGGCGATCTCGCGCAGGGAGAATTCGTCGTGGCCGTAATCGCAGGACTTTTCCGGGTCGGAGAAGGCGTTCTCCCGCCCGACGACGGCCTCGATCGCGCCGCGTATCGCGTTGACGCCGGAGCCCTTGTCAGATCTCGCTTTCATAGACGTCCTTCCTGTGTCCGATCCTCAAGATGAGAACATCCGCGCCCAATATCGCGTAGATGACCCGGTATTCCCCGACCCGGAACTTGCGAAGCCCGGCGAATGGCCCTTTGAGGACCGGGTTGGATTCGGGGTTACTCGACAGCTTATTTTCGATCCGGTCGAGAACGCGCCGGGCTTCCGGCTTTGACAGCTTGCGGAGATCCCGATGGACCGATTTTTTATAGACGACACTATAGTCCAAGAGACTTCCTCAATTCCTTGCCGGAAACGACAGGATCGGTCTTGTCATGGAGACGATCGAGAGCCACCTGCAGGTCCGCATAATCTTCGATGTAGGACTCCAGGGCCTTTTGGATGATGAACGAACGCGGCCTCTCCGTCTCCCTGGCGATGCTGTCGAGCTTTTCGGCAAGGTCCTTGGGCAGCCTCACGGACATCGCTGTGCTCATTTGACACCTCCCGCTATTTATGTATTACATTGTAAACAATAGCGGGGGCGCTGTCAAGCCCGCGATTTTCGATCGAGGCGTCACGGAGCTGGCTCGGGACGCCGATCATGATCTGGGGGCGGCCCCGGAACTCCTCGACCAAGCCGGTCGCCTCGAGGGTCCGGCCCTTGAACTCGAGGGAGCCCGGCAGGCCCTTGAGGACCGCGGCCGGGATGACCGCCTCGAACCCGCCCCCTTCGGCCGCCAGGATGCGCAGGCGGCTGCGGTCGGAAGAGCGGGCGCACCGGAAGCGCACGGTGACGATCTCGCCCATCCGGGAACCGGCTTCGCCGGGTTCGATGACAGGGTAGGGCTCTTTTCGCCACAATCCGCGGCCGGCCCGCCGGGCTTCGGACTCCGCGGCCTTGAGTCTCTTCCTCAGGCTCTCGTCGAATGGGAATTTGAGGTACGCCCAAGCGAAGCCCTCCCGGACGAGGGTCTCGTTGAAGATCGTCCCGTCCTCCATCTCGACGAACGCCAGCAGGCGGCCGTAGGCGTCCTCGTTTTCCGGACCGGGGATCAGGCCGACCCGTTGCTGGATCAGCCGGGTATGGGTGAACCTTCTGGCGGCGAAGGCCAGGAAGCGGACCGCCTCGCGGTCGTCGTCGAGCTCCGGGCAATCCACGCCGATGAGCCGGACCTTTCTGTCCCCTCCCCCGTCGTTTAGCCGGACCCTGATCGTATCCCCGTCGTAGACGTAAACGACGGTGCCCCTGAGCGTCTCCGCGGCCGGTCCCGGCCCGGACTGGAAAGCAAGGGTCCGGACGGCGGCCGGGATCAGAAGAGCCGCCAGGACGATCGGAACGAGCTTTGGCTTTTTCACCATGACAGACCGCCGCGTCCCGGCCTGGCCTGGAGAGGGCTTCGCCCGTCCTCGCTCACCTCGCGAGCAGCTCCTTGACGGCCCGGGCGATGTGCCCGGCGCTTATCCCGTACCTCTCCAGCAGCTCGTCGGGTTTCCCCGAGCGCGGCAGCTCGCGGACGCAGAGGTGCCTCAACACGGCTCGCCCGGCCAGGGCCTGGGCCACGGCATCGCCGAGGCCGCCGCCCGGGAAGTGGTCTTCGACGACGATCGCCTTGCCGCCGGTTTCGGCGACCTCGCGCCGGATGGCCTCCCCGTCCAGCGGCTCGACCGAGTAGGCGTCGATGAGCCGGAAGCCGAGGCCCTCTTTGGCCAGCGCGTCCCAGGCTTTGAGGGCCTCGTGGACGGTGATCCCCGCGGCGATGACGGTGACCGCGTCGCTTTCGTTTTTGCGGAGGACCTTGGACCCGCCGGCCGGGAAGGGCTCGCCCGGGCCGTAGAGGATGGGCGTCGCCGGTCTCGTCGTCCGGATGTAGGCCATCCCCGCGTGGGCGGCCATGGTCGCCACACAGGCCTCGGCCGAGACCGCGTCGCTCGGGTAGAGGACGAGACACCCGGGGATGGGCCGGAACATGGCCAGGTCCTCCAGGCCCATCTGGGACGGGCCGTCCTCGCCGATGCTGACCCCGACGTGGGAGCCGCAGAGCTTGATGTTGGAGAAGGAGTAGGCGGCCATCCGGATTTGGTCGTGAGCCCGGGTCAGGAAGGCGGCGAAGCTGGCCATGAACGGCAGGTAGCCCTTGGCCGCCAGGCCCATGCCCACGCCGACCATGTTCTGCTCGGCGATGTAGGACTGCAGGGAGCGTTCGGGAAAGGCCTCGAAGAACTTGTCGGCGTAGGTCGAGTTCTTGACGTCGCCGTCGAGGACGACGACCGAGGGATTAACTTTGCCCAGGCTGAGCAGGGCGTTGCCGTAGGCCAGGCGGGTGGCCGTCTTCTCCTTGTAGACCGTCCTCGGGAAGTCGAGAGCGGCGGGCCTGCGGCGGGCCTTGAAGGGCCTCGGCTTGCGGATGAGCTTGCGGGCGTCGACGTCGGGAAGGCAGCCGATCTCCTCGATGGCCTTGGCCAGCTCGTCGGCTTTGAGGGGTTTGCCGTGCCAGCCGTCGCGGTTCTCGATAAAGGAGACGCCCTTGCCCTTGAACGTCTTGGCCAGGATCGCGGTCGGCCTGCCCTTCTTCCCGGCTTTCCCCAGGGCTTCGAGGATCTTGTCGACCTTGTGTCCGTCGACGACCGCCGCCTCCCAGCCGAAAGCCCTGAACTTGCGGGCCAGGGCCCCGAGGTCGTGCTGGTGCATGGTGGGATCGGACTGCCCGAGCCGGTTGACGTCGACGACGGCGCAAAGGTTCCGCAGGCGCCAATTCGCGGCGGAGGCGGCCGCTTCCCAGACCGCGCCTTCCGCGCACTCCCCGTCGCCCAACAGGACGAAGGTCCGGGCCGGGGACTTGTCGAGCCGCTGGGCCAGGGCCATGCCGACCCCGACCGAAAGCCCCTGGCCGAGCGACCCGGTGGCCGCCTTGACCCATTTCATGCGGGGTGTCGGGTGGCCTTCGAGGTCGCTCGAGATCTTCCTCAGGTCCATCAGGTCCTTCATCGGGATGACGCCCGCCTCGGCGTAGACCGCCCAGAGGAGCGGGGCGGCGTGCCCTTTGGACAGGACGAACTCGTCGTTGGCCGGGTCGCCGGGGTTCCGGGTGTTCCAGCGCATCTCGCCGAAGAACAGGCAGGCGGTCAGGTCGGCCGCCGAAAGGCAGGTGGTGGGATGTCCGGAGCCGGCGGTCGTGGTCATTCGCAGGGAATGGACGCGAAGCCGGCTCGCGATCTTGCGAAGGTCATCGGTCTTGGCCATCAGCTATCGCTCCTTCGTTGGGATGGGTGGGATCAGGTTCCAAGAGGGGGCATGATAGCACGAACGACGGGCGCGCGAAAGGGGGCCGGTGCGCCGCCTATTCGCCGATCCGGGCCAGCAGGCCTTTCTTCTTGACCGTCCTGAAAATGCGGTAAAAGATGGCGAAGACGGCGGCCAGATAGAGGATGTTGAGCCCCGTCGCCCAGAGGAGCTTTTGTAACGGGAAGCCGCCGCTGGTGATGACCTCCCGCATGCCTTCAAAAACGTAGGAAGACGGCACGCCGCGGGCCAGGACCCGGAGGAAGGGCGGCAGGACGGAGACCGGGTAGAAAACGGCCGACACCGGCTGGAAGAGGATGGCGATGCCCCAGGCCAGGATCTCGGCCTGCTGGCCGAATCTGAGGATCAGCGAGGTCGTGAAGATGCCGATCGACCAGCCCAGGGCGACGAGGTTGATGATGAACGGGATGAGAGAGATGCCGATCAGGAAGATGTTGAAGGAATAGAAGGCCCAGGCCAGCAGCGACATGACCGCCCCGGCCAGGACGATCTTGAAGGAGCTGACGAGCATCAGGGCCAGGAGGTACTCGCTGGGCTTGAGCGGGCTGACGAACAGGTTCAGGAAGTTCCGGGCCCAGACGTCCTCGAGGAACGAGACCGAGATGCCGAGCTGGGACCGGAACAGGATGTCCCAAAGGATGAGGGCCCCGAGGAAGAAGGCCACGAAGTTCGGCAGACCGGCCTGGTAGCGGGCGAGATAGACGCTGATGAAGCCCCACAGCATGAGGTCGAGCAGGGGCCAGTAAAGGATCTCCATGATGCGCGGCAGGCTCCTCTTGTAGAGGTAAATCTGCCTCAGGAAAACGGCCGCCACCCGGTGGAGCTTCACGCCCGGCCTCCCCGGATGACTTTGAGAAAGGCGTCCTCGAGATCGTGGCCTTCGAACTTCCGGACGACATCGGCCGGCCGGCCCGTGGCGATGACCTTCCCTTTGTGCATGAAAACGACCCGGGCCGAGATCTTCTCCATCTCCTGCATGTTGTGAGAGGTGTAGAGGATGGAGGTCCTCTTCTTTTCCGCGACTTGGACGAGCAGCGTCCGCGTCTTGTCGGCGATGTCAGGATCGAGGCTGGCCGTCGGTTCGTCGAGCAGCAGGATCTTGGGTTCGTTGATGAAGGCCTTGGCCAGGTTGAGCCGGGTCTGCTGCCCCGTCGACAGGTGGCGGACGGGCTTGTTCTTGACCTCGGACATCCCGAAGGTGGCCAGCAGCTCGTCGATCCGCGGGCCCGGGCGGCGGACGTTGTAGAGCCGGGCGAACACTTTGAGGCACTCGGCCACGGTCAAGGAGTAGGGCATGGAGACGTAGCTCGAGGAGAAGTTGACGCGGCCGAGGATCGTTTCGCGGTGGGCCGCGAGGTCGAGCCCGAACATGCGGATCGAGCCCGAGGTCGGCGTCGTCAGGCCGACGAGCATGTGGATGATGGTCGTCTTGCCGGCCCCGTTGGGGCCGAGCAGACCGAGGATCTCGCCGGGCATGACCTCGAAGCTCGCGTCGTCGACGGCCTTGAAGCCGTTGAAGGATTTGGTGATGTTCCGCAGCTCGATGGCCGGGCCGGTGAAAGCGCCGAGGTCCCGCTCGTGGAGCGGGTCGAAGGGCGGGGGCTTCTCGGCGGTCATCGGGTCTCCGAATAAGTCCCATAAGATACCATGGAAACCCTCCGGGAGCAAAATGACTCACGGGGCGGGCATTGGGGACATGTACCCTGGGTACGTGTCCCCGTTCATAGGGACCGCCGTCAGGAGATGGGCCTTCTGGTCCAATCGCCGTCGACCAGGCGCAGGATGCCCAGCGGATTGGCGTCCTGGAGGGCTTCGGGCAGAAGCGCCTGGGGGACGTTCTGGAAGGCGACGGGACGCAGGAAGCGTTTGATGGCCGCCGCGCCGACCGAAGTCGACCAGGGGGCGGTCGTCGCCGGGTAAGGGCCGCCGTGGTGCATGGCGGGCACGACCTCGACGCCCGTCGGATAGCCGTTCCAGATCAGGCGCCCCGCTTTTTCCCGGAGCAGCGAGAGGAGGGCGCGGGCCGTGTCCTTTTCCAGATCCGAGGCATGGACGGTCGCCGTCAAGGTCCCATGGAGCGAAGGCAGGGTGCGGAACAAGTCGTCCAAGGATTCGCAGACGACGACCAGCGTCACGGGTCCAAAATGCTCGTCCTGGAGGCCGGGATCGTCGCGGAAGGAGGCCGATGTCGTCCGCATCACGGTCGGCGGGAAGGGGCCGCCCGGTCCGGCCGGCCGGCCGGTGCCGGCCATGAGCGCGACCGCCGGTTTCGACAGCGTGGCCGAGACCGCCCGGGCCAGGCCCTCCCCTATCCGGGCGCTCAGCAGGACGCACGGCGGGCGGTCGTTGACGCGGGCGGCGAGCTCAGGCAGAAAACGCGCCGTTTCGGGGCCCTCGATGACGAAAACCAAGCCCGGATTGGTGCAGAATTGGCCCCCGCCCAAGGTCACCGAGGCCGCCAGCTCCCCGGCGATGGCCTGGCCCCGTTCGGCCAGGGCCCCGGGCAGGAGGACGACCGGATTGACGCTGCCCATCTCGGCGTAGACGGGGATGGGGTGCGGACGGGCGGCCGCGGCGTCGAATATCGCCCGGCCGGCCACAAGCGAGCCGGTGAATCCGACCGCGGCGATGCCCGGGTGCTTGACGAGCGCCCGGCCGACTTCGGCCCGGTCGCCATGGAGGAGGGAGAAAAATCCGGGCGGGAAGCCCTGGGCGCGGACCGCGCCGTCGACGGCCCGGGCGAAAAGCTCCGAGGTGGACGGATATCCGGGGTGGGCCTTGACGACGACCGGACAGCCGGCGGCGAACGCCGAGGCGGTGTCGCCGCCGGCCGGGCCGAAGGCGAACGGGAAGTTGCCGGCCGGGAACACGGCCGCGGGGCCGATAGGGAAGAGCATCTTGCGGATATCGGGCCGGGAGGCGGGCTTTCTGTCCGGCCGGGCCGTGTCGATGACGGCCTCGACGTAGGAGCCCTCGCGGAGAAGGGCCGCGAACATGAGGAGCTGCCCGATGGTCCGGTCACGCTCGCCGGCGAGGCGGGCGGGGCCGAGGGCCGTTTCCCTGTCGCCCGTCTCGAGGAGCTCCTCTCCCAAGGACTCGATCTCCAGGGCCACGGCTTCGAGGAACGCGGCCAGCCGGGAGGCCGGGAATTGCCGGGCGCTGTCGTAGGCCTCGCGGGCCCCCCGCGCGGCCCGGTCGATCTCTCCGGCTGTGGCGTTCGGGCTCATTCCTTCCTCCGTCCGCGTGTCGGGCCGGCCCGGCGATCCGCACGGCCGCTACAGGATCGGCCAGGACTTGGGCAGGAAGACCTGCTCATAGAGGGCCATGGCGAAGCGGTCGGTCATGCCGGCGATGAAGTCGCCGGCCCGGACGACGACCGGGTCTCCCGCCGGGTAGCTCTTGACGTAGTCCCCGGGGCTCTTCATGACGTAGGCGAAGAGGTCGTTGATGATCTTCTCGGTCTTGCGCAGCTCCTCGCGGGCCGCGGAGTTGAAGTAGACGTTCTTATAGAGGAACTCGCGGAGCTCGAGGACGGGCCTCATGATCCGCTCGCTCATGGCGATGCGCTCGAGCCCGGTGGCCAAGCTGGCCTCGACGACGTCGAGGACCATGCGGTCGATGCGCGTCGCGTGCCACTTGCCGAGCGTCCGGATGAGGGCCGGGGGGATGTCCTCTTCTTTGATGATCCCGGCCCGCAGGGCGTCGTCGATGTCGTGGTTGACGTAGGCGATGACGTCCGAGACCCGGACGATCTGGCCTTCGAGTGTCGACGGCATGTCCCCGAGGTCGCTGTCGAAGATCTCTCCCCGGCCTTTGGAGTGCTTCTGGATGCCGTCCCGGACCTCGACGGTCAGATTCAGCCCCTTGCCCTCGTACTCGAGCTTCTCGACGACCCGCAGGCTCTGGTCGGAGTGGTGGAAGCCGCCGGGCAGGAGCTTGCGGAGGGTCTCCTCGCCGGAGTGGCCGAAGGGCGTGTGCCCGAGGTCGTGGCCAAGGGCGATGGCCTCGGTCAGGTCCTCGTTGAGGCGGAGGGCCCTGGCGATCGTCCGGGCGATCTGGGAGACCTCGAGGCAGTGGGTCAGGCGGGTCCGGTAGTGGTCGCCGAAGGGCGAGAGGAAGACCTGGGTCTTGTGCTTGAGCCGGCGGAAGGACTTGCAGTGGATGATGCGGTCGCGGTCCCGCTGGAAGTCCGTGCGGATGGAGTGCTGGGCCTCGGGCCGGACGCGGCCCTTGGACCGGGAGCTGAGGCAGGCCTTGGGCGACAGCGTCTTCTGCTCGGCCTTTTCCAGCTCTTCGCGGATGGTCATCTCCCCGCGATTATAGCAAAGAAGAGGGGGTCAAATCTCCACTCATTAAATTTTTTTCCGCCGGCCTATCTTTCTGTGCCCGGGAGAACTTAATGAGTGGAGATTTGACCCCTTCTTGACTTACAATGGGGATGATGAGCATGTCCATCGCCGACAACGTCAAGGCCATCCTGGCGGAGCTGCCGCCGGGCGTCGAGCTCGTCGCCGCCGCCAAGACCCGGACCGCCGCCGAGATCCTCGAAGCCGTCGAAGCGGGGATCAAGATCATCGGCGAGAACTACGTCCAGGAGGCGGCCGAGGCCTTCGCTTCGGTCGGCCGCCAGGCCCGCTGGCACTTCATCGGGCACCTCCAGAAGAACAAGGCCAAGAAAGCCGTCGAGATCTTCGACCTGATCGAGACCGTTGATTCGCTCGATCTCGGCCGGGAGATCGACAAGCGCGCCGCCGCCGCCGGAAGGACGATGGACGTCCTCGTCGAGGTCAACAGCGGCCGCGAGCCCCAGAAAGCGGGAGTCATGCCCGAGGATGTCGAGCCGCTCGTCCGGGCCCTCGCCTCGCTCCCCCGCTTGCGGGTCCTGGGCCTGATGACCATGGGTCCGTTCGAGGGCGATCCCGAGGACTCCCGGCCTTATTTCCAGGAGACGCGCAAGGCCTTCGAGGCCCTCAAGGCCGCGGCCGTCCCCGGCGCCGAGATACGGCGCCTGTCGATGGGCATGACCAATTCCTGGCGGGTGGCCGTCGAGGAAGGGGCCACGATGGTCCGCATCGGCACGGCCCTCTTCGGCCCCCGCCCCTGAGCCCCCTCGGGCCTCGATCCGGAAATCCCTGGTCCCTCGCCAGGTCGATGAGACGCTTGGGCCAGGAGGACGGCATCACTGCAGGTGGAGCGGCCCGTCGGGCCCGAGGGGCAGTCCGACGATGAACCACAGGACGAGCAGCAGCGTCCAGGCGACGGTGAAGACCAGGCTGTACGGCAGCATGGTCGAGATGATCGTCCCGATGCCGTAGCGCTCGCTGTACTTCTGGGCGAAGGTGACGATGAGGGCGAAGTAGCTCATCATGGGGGTGATGATGTTGGTCACCGAGTCGCCGATGCGGAACGCCGCCTGGGTCAGCGCCGGGTGGTAGCCGAGGAGCATGAACATGGGGATGAAGACCGGGGCCAGGATGGCCCACTTGGCCGAGGCGCTGCCCATGAACATGTTGGTGAACGCGGACAACAGGACGAAGGCGACGATAAGCCACACGCCCGTCAGGCCGATGTTCCGCAGGACCTCCGCCCCTTGGATGGCCACGACCAGCCCCACGTTGCTGTAGCTGAAAAAATACACGAACTGGGCGGCGAAGAAGACGAGGACGATGTAGCCGGCCAGCCCGCTCATCGACTTCGTGACGTGCTTGACGACGTCCTTGTCGTTCCGGATGGTCCTGACGATGAGGCCATAGATCAGGCCGGGGACGAAGAAGAAGACCAGGATGCCGACGATGATCCCGTCGAAGAACGGCGAGTGGAGGACGGTGCCGTCCGCGGGGTTCCGGAAAATACCCCCACCGGGGACGACGGTCAGGGCCAGGAGTGCGACCGTCGCCAGCAGACCCCATCCGGCCCCCCTCAGCCCTTTCTTCTCCAACGGCGTCAGTTGGGCGACGGGGGCTTTCTCGGCCGGGCCGTCGTAGGCGCCCAGCCGGGGCTCGACGATCTTCTCCGTGACCCAGGTCCCCAGCGCGACGATCAGACAGGCCGATACGAACATGAAATAGTAGTTGACGACGGGGTTGATGACCAAACCGGGATCGAGGATCTGGGCCGCCGAGGTCGACAGGCCGGCCAAAATGGGGTCGACGGAACCGATCAGGAAATTGGCCCCGAACCCGCCGCTCACGCCGCAGAACGCCGCAGCCAGCCCGGCCATGGGATGCCGCCCCAATGCGTGGAAGATCATGGCCCCGAGCGGGATGAGGATCACGTAGCCGGCTTCGGAAGCCAGGTGGGACAGGATGCCCGCCGTGACAAGGGACGCCGTGATGATCCGGCGGGGGGCGTTCAGGACCAGGGCCCGGATCATGACCGTGAACAGCCCCGACCCTTCGGCGACCCCGAGGCCGACCATGACCGCGAGGACCAATCCCAAGGGCGGGAAGCCGACGAAGTTGCGGACGACGTTGGTGTAGATCCAGCGCACGCCGTCGGCGCTGATCAGGCTCTTGACCGTGACCGCGGCCCCGCTGACGGGGTGGACGGCCTGGGTGGAGACCTGGGCGGCCGCCCAGGAGACGATCATGACCGCGACCGCGAGCAGGGCGAAGAGCGTCGCCGGGTGAGGCAGCCTGTTGCCGACCGCCTCGACGGCGTCGAGCGACTTGGCGAAGGCCCGGGACGCCCCGGCCTTCATGGAGACGGCGATCTTTCTCATCGGCGACAGTCCTCTCTTGGCACTCGACCCCGAACCCGCCGGTGAGGTCGATAAGGGATCATTGTCGATCCCGGGCGGCCTCAGGCGCCTTCCTTGACCTTGTAGACCTTGTCCCCTTCGTGAACGGGCTGATCGACCCTCATCCCGCCCGAGGCCCCTTTCTTCAATTCCGTGATCTGCTGGTGCTCCTGCTGCAACGATCCCACTTTCTGGGTGAAGTCCGTGGAGTGCCCCTTGATCCGGATGGCCTCCCCGACCTTCAAGCTTCCCGCGCCGACCTCGATCACCGCGACGCCGATCTTGCCGAAATAGTGAGTGACCCGCCCGACCTCTTCTTCCATCGTCCCTCCTTTTTCCCGGCCGCCGGCTAGTCCGGCTGGCCCTTGTCGTTGCCCTGCTCGATGGCCAGGATATCGGCCTCGCCCAGGGCGATCTCTTCCTCGATGCCCTTTTGCCGCCTGAGGTCCTCGATCTCGTAGAGGGGCTTCTCGAGCTTGTTGCGGCGGGTCGTGATCATCCTCTGGAATTCGTCGCGGGCCTCGTCGAGCTTCTTGCCGGCCTTGTCCATGCTGTCGCGGAACTTCTCCCATTCCTTGTAGAAGCGCCCCAGGTGCCGCAGCATCTCGCCCTTGGTCTGCTCGGTGTGGAAGTTGTCCATGGCCTGGCGGATGATGGCCAGGATGGCGAACAGCGTGAAGGGCGAACAGAGGATGACCTTGCTCTTGAGGGCCTCGTCGAGCAGGGCCGGGTCGTTCTGGTTGATGAAGGCGTAGACCTGCTCGTTGGGGATGAACACCAGGACATAGTCCAGGGTCTCGTCCTCGGGGTTGATGTAGTCGCGGCCGGTGACCTCCTTGATCCTGGCCCGGACGTCCCGGAGGAACTGGGTCTTGTGGGCTTCCCGCTCCATCTCGCTTTCGGTCTCGAGGTAGCGCAGGTAGCTGTTGAGCGGGAACTTGACGTCCATGTTGACCTTGCGGCCCTGGGGGAGCTGAAAGGTGTAGTCGGGACGAGAAGCGGCCCCGTCGAGGACCTTCTGCCGGAGGTAATTGACCCCCTCGACGAAGCCGGCCAGCCGCAGCACGTCCTCGGCCATCCTCTCCCCCCACTGGCCGCGGGCCTTGGTGCTGACCAGGGCCTGCCGAAGGTGGTCGGCCGTCTCCTGGAGCCGCGAGGTCTGTTGAGCGGCCGTCCGGAGCTGGGACGAGAGCTCGCCGTACTTCAGGGCCCTATCCCGTTCGAAGCCGGACACGAGCTCCTCCATTTTCCGCAGGTCGGTCCGCATGGACTCCAGCGACTGGTCGATGAGCTGCTTTTTGCCGTCGAGGTCCCTGCCTCCGAGCTGGACCTGGCTCGTCAGCTGTTCCCGGGCCAGCTTGATGAGCTCCTCGGAGCTCGTCTTGAGGGCTTCCTGGGACAGCGATCCGAACGCGTCCTTGACCCGGCCGATCAGGGTCTCGAGGTCCTGGACCTTCTCTTTTTCGGTCTCGTCGACCAGGGCCCTGGCGATCTCGCGCGTCTCCTTTTTCCTCAGCAGCAGCACGATGAACAGGGCCCCGGCCCCGAAAACGGCCCCGGCGATGAAATACAGGACTTGGTTCATAGTCCGCTCCCCTCAGGCCGAAGGTCCGACGGCCCGTCTGTCAGAAATCCTCTCCGCCCGCGTCTCCGTCAAGGCCGGGGCCGGCCCCCTCACCTTCCCGGCCGGCTTCCTCCATGGCCCGGTCGACCTCCTCGTCGAAGTCCTCGCCCGCCTCGTCGCCCATTTCCCGGCCCATCTTCTTCATCCACCGGGCGACGCTCTTGGGGTCGCTCTCGTCGAGGCCGGTCAGTGAGGACGGGTCGGCCAGGCTCTCGAGGCGGCTTTCCTCCGAACGCCGCACGGCGACCCGCGAAACGAGCTTGCGCAGATCGGCGCCCCCGCAATGACGGCACGTCGGCTCGACCGCGGCCTTGACCGAAAGGGTCAGGACCGTGGTCTTCTTTCCGCAGGCGGCGCAGCGGTATTCGTAGATCGGCATGACGGCTAGATGAGGGCCCCGTCCGGCCAGCCCAGCTTGACCAGCTCGATCTTGTTGATGTCGCTCACCCCGAGATGGTGGCGGGTATCGGCCAGGAAGACGTGGTGGGGGGTCATCTGGAAGGGCCGGTCGTCGCCGAAATGCTCGCGCCGCTTGGCCTGCAGGACGCGCAGGCCCGTGACGTCGGCCGCGACGGGGTCCCGGCTGACGATGAGCCCCTTGTATTCCCAAGTGTACTCTTTCGAGTAATGATGGGGCCCGACGCCATGGAAGAGCGGCGTGAACATGACCAGGACGTTGAGCCGGGTCTTGCCTTTGACCATGGGCAGGTTCCAGAGCGTGGCCAGGTCGGCGCACGTGTCGCCGTGGTAGGCCGGAGGCGAGGGGACGAACATGATGTAGTTCTTGATCAGGCTGCCGACCCCCGACCAGTGATGAGTGCGGAACGGGCGGGCGTTGACCAGGGCCGTGGCTCTCTGGAAAACGGGGTTGCGGAGAACCCCCCGGTCGTCGATGGCGATATTGTCCTCGGCCACCCCCGCGTCCATCACCCGGCGCTTGATGGCCTGCTCGACCTCGACGGTCGTCGGGATGTAGCGCCAGGCGTTGGTCTTGATGCCGACGACGTCCTCGGGCCGGATGATCGACTTCCAGGCCCGGACCGCGTCCTTTTCCCCGAGCAAGGCGCAGACGGCGTCGTCGAGCATCTTCTGGACGACCTCGGCCGGCGGGGCCCCGCCGGGCCCGAGCGGGCTGGGGTCGCGGACCAGGACGACCCGGACCTTTTCATCCGGGGCGGCCGGGGTCCCGGCCTTGAGGGCCGGGATGAAAGCCCCGGCCAGGGGGGCCGCGGAGGCGACCTTCAGGAAATCCCTGCGGGTGATGGAACTTCTTCTCATATCAACGAATCTCCTTTCATTTTGGGGAACGCCCCTTCATCCATGCCGCCGCCGCTTCATCGAGCACGGCGGCGGCCTGTGTCTCTGATCCGGCGTCGAAGACCACGGCCACGACGCTCCCGGCGGTCCGCACCGCCGCCCACTTCCCGTCCTCCGTCCGGACGATGCCCTTTTCCGGCGATTCGGGCATATAGGCTCCGGAGAATGAATCGCGGGCGGCGCCGGCCTTGGCGGTGTCGCCATAGTCGACAAGGAGCAGGCGGGCCCCGTCCTTCGGGCCGCCGTAAAGCGCCAGAACGGCATCCGTCGTCTGGTCGAGGAGCAGAATGTTCGTGTCGGCCACGAAGAAGTGGTAATTCAGGACCAGGTGGTTGTGAAAAAAGCGGACGAGCTTGGCGTCCAGTCCTTCGGGCGGTAGAGCCGACAGGAGCGAGGGCTTGCTCCCTTCCCGCGGGATGGCCGCGGCGATCTGACGGCCCAGCTCGAGGACCAGGCCCTTTGTTTCCGGGGTCTCTTCCTCGGCATAGACCGAACCGAAATAGCGGTCCTTCCAGAAGGACAGAAGCCCCCCCTTGTAGGTCGAGCCTTGGCCGATCTTCGCGTCCTCCCCGTCCAGGTCGTGGGTGAAGACGCCGAAAGCGTCCTCGGACGACCCCATGTCGAAGAGGTCGACGACGATGTCGGGCTTGCCGTCCTTGTGGAAGCGCCGGGCCAGGACGAGCCTCATGTTGTAGGACCGGTAGACCTCGCCCGAGCCGTTGATGTAGTCGAAGATCGTCTCCGCGTCGAAGACCTCGTCGGCCTCCGAAAGCCAGGGCCCGATCGTCCGGGGGATGAGCGAGGACAGGGCTTTTGCGTCCTTGTCTTCCGGGGCGGTCATCGCAACGGGACCTCCTCCCAAAAGGGCCAGGCAAACGGCCGCCGACAGCACCCTTTTCATGTCGATTGATTTTACCACGTCGCCCCGGACCGGGCAAGCCGGCCGGCCCGCGGCAAGGGGGACCGCCCAGGCTTGAATTTTTCCGGATTCGTGGAATAATAGACGAGGCCGTTCAGCCGGGCCTTGAATCCGACGGACAAGGAGAGCCTTCATGACCGAGCGTCGCCCGAGAGTTCCCGCGCCTGTCCTCGTTCTCCTCCTTGTCGGCTTGGCCGGCCTCGTCGGCACGTGCTCGGTGACGCCCGCCGAGACCGTTGTTCCCGTCGACATCCCCGCCGAATCCCTCGAATACGTCGTTCTGGCCTGGAACGACATCGGCATGCACGGCTTCAGCGCGACCTACGACAGCGAGGTCCTCCTGCCGCCGTACAACACGCTCTGGGCCCAGGTCGTCAGGCGCGGCGCCCCCCCCGAGATCGTCACCGCCGGCGTCCGGCTCGAGTACCGGATCGTCGACAACACCTTTTCCTACGGCAAGCGGAGCTACGCCCAATTCTGGGACAACTCCCTCCTTCTCTTCGGGACCGCCCTGGCTCCGGACACCGGCCTGAACTTCGTCGATCCCGGCGTCCACAACGGCCTCACCGGCGAGATGGTCCTCAAGGGCAACCACTTCCAGGCCGACGGCATCCCCGTCGTCCCGGTCAACGACGCCGACGTCTGGGACCCCTACCAGGTCGCCGAGATCAAGGTCCTCGACGCCGCGACCGGCCTCGAGCTGGCCGTGACCCGGACGACCGTCCCGACCTCCGACGAGATCAGCTGCGCCAAGTGCCACGGCGTGGGGGATGTCAAGTCCATCCTGGAAGCCCACGACGAATCGGAGGAAACGACGCTCGTCGACAGCAAGCCTGTTCTTTGCGCCGCCTGTCACGGAAGCCCCTTCCTGGGCCAGACCGGGCCGGGATCGTCGGGCAAGTACCTCTCCCAAGCCGTCCACTTGACCCACAGCCTGAAAACCGTCAACTGCTATGATTGCCACCCCGGTCAAGAGACCAAAGGCAACCGGAGCACGGACCATACGAACGCGAGCGGGAACTGCGCGACCTGCCACGGCACCATGGCCAACCTGGCCAACACGATCACCTCCGGCCGCGTCCCGTGGTCAGGACAGCCGAAATGCGCGAGCTGCCACACGTTCGTCCATGAAGTCGAGACGGGAGCGGCCCTGTACAAGGACTCCGCCGGCCACGGAGAGCTCTCCTGTTCCGCCTGCCACGGCCCGGCCCACGCCACGGTCCCTTCGAACGAGGATTCGGACCACTACCAAGCGCTCCAATACCAGAACAAGGCCTTGACGATCGGCAGCTGCCGGGTCTGCCACTCGAGCTCGAAGGGCGGCGGGTTGGTGAACATCGTGACCGCCCATGGCGGCGACCGGCCGACCTCCTGCGCCGTCTGTCACACGGCGCCCATCGCGACGAACAACCCCGAGTCTTTCCCCCACCGGTTCCAGTGGCGCAGGCGCTGACGAGCCCCCGGCGCTATTCACGCGACGACGACGGACAGCCCGCTTTATCGCAGCGCGTGTTCCACGTAAGCCCGGAGAAAGCGGACCGCTTCGTCGGCCCGGCGGAAGACGGGCAATCCCGCCCGCTCCAGGAACTCGGCCAGCGGCGCGTAAAGCTCCCCCGCGTCGAGGTTGACGACCACCGGCTTGTCCACGGCCCGGAAGATCTCGATCATCCGTGAGGCGAAAGCGCCCGGCCGCGTGAGGTCCTCGCCGTGGGCCTCTCCCGCCTTCAACGTCTGCTGGGCCGGGGTCATGGGGACGTTGGAGACGACCGCGCAGTCGACTCCCGGGTCTTCGAGGATGGCCCGGGCGCACTCGCAGAAGGCCGCGTCGTCGGCGACCGGCGTCACGTCGAGAGGGTTGCGGACGTCCTGGAGGCGGTCGATCCCGAGCGGCCGAAGGGCGTCGAGGATCCGGGCCCGGGTCCCCGGCGCGAACGCGGCCAGCTCCAGCCCGCCGCCGTTCTTCAGATTGTCGGCCAGCACCACGCATTCGAAGCCGGCGTTGCTGATGAGCCCCACGCGCCGGCCGTGGACCTTTTTCTCCTCGAGGAAGACCATCCCTTTCATGAAGCTCTCGAACTCGAAGAGGTCCCCGGCGACGACCGCCCCGGCTTGCTCGAGGACGGAGCGGAATACGGCGTATTCGCCGGCCACCGAAGCCGTGTGGCTCGAGGTCGCCGCCCGGCCTTCGGGGCTCCGGCCCGCTTTATAGACGACGACGCCCCGTCCCTCCCCGGCCGTGATGTCCTTGACGGCCCGGGCGAAGGCCAGCCCGTCGCCGGGCCGGAATCCCTCCATGTAGACGGCGAAGAGCCGGGCCTCCCCGTCTTCGGCGAGATACTTCATGTAGTCCGACGCCGTGAGGTCGATCTGGTTACCCAGCGAGACCGCGTAGAGGGGCTCGATCATCGGCAGCTTGCTCATCCGGCAGATCATGAAGGCCCCGCTCTGGCTGATGAGGGCCAGGCCCGAGCGCGGGCTCTTCGGCCGGGGCAGCTTGCTCGCGGGGATGAACGTCGTGTCGTAGCGGCCGGGCTTCGAGGCGATGCCCAGACAGTTGCCTCCGTTGACGACCGGGGTCAGCTTCCCTTCCCGCCGTCCTCCGGCCAGGACTTCACGGATGCGGTCCTCGATAGAGGCGCCGCCCTCCTTCTCCCCCATGCCGCCGGCGATAACGATGACCGACCGGGCCTTGCCGTGTTCGACGAGCTCTTCCATGGCCGGAGCGCACAGCTCGGCGCCAAGGGTCAGAACGAACAGGTCAACGGGCCGGGGCAGGTCCTTGATGGACGGGACGCACAGGCAGTCGTCGATGCGGTCGACCCCCGGCTTGACGACGAACACGTCCGCGGACGGGAACCCGCTCTTGAGGATGTTCCGCAGGATGATGCGGCCGATGTTCATTTTCTCCGAAACGCCGACGATGCCGATGGAGCCGGGCCGGAGCAGGTGCCGGATGGCTTCCACGGGGCGGGCGCCTTCCGGGGCCTTGGCCCGGGAGAACCGGCAGACGCCGTCCAGGGCCAGCAGCCGGCCGCCGCGGATGACGAACGGGTTGACCTCGGCCTCTTCGATGACGAACGGCGAGCGCTCGGAGAACGGGGAAAAGGCGGCCGCCAGGTCGCGGAACAGCAGGACGGTCCCGGCCAGGGCTTTCGGCGTGACCAGAGGTTTCCGGCCCCGGAACTCGGCCGCCACTTTGCCGAAGAACGACAGCGGCCCGATGAGGCCCTCGACCTGCCCGTCATCGAGCAGGTGGGCCGAGGCGATGGCCGCCGCCCGGCCTTCCCGGAGCCGCTCGTTCATGTATTCGACCTCGAGGCCTCCGCTGCCGACCGTCAGGACGGGGCCGAACTCGCGGGTGTTGCGGGTCCCGATCAGGATCTCGGAGCCGAAGCCGACGTTCTCGAAATCGACCTTCTCCGCGATCAGGAAGCCGCGGATGGACTCCCGGACGGCGCCCGGCGTGACCGCCTTCCCGGCCGTCGCCCCGGAGGACCTTTTCAGCCATTCGATATAGCGGAGGGGAACGGTCCGGAGCATGCGGCCGCAGGCTTTGTTCACGGACGCGGCGTCGGCCGCGACGAACTCCACGCCTCCGGCGTCGGACTTGTGGACGATGAGCGGCGAGACGACCTTGATGACGACCTTGCCGGCGCCTTGGGAAGGCAGGTCCTTGCGCGTCGCCCGCTTCCCGGTCGGAAGGAAGACGTGGCGCGGCGTCCGGATCCCGGCCGCCGCCAGGACCCGGTAGACCTCCGGCTCGAGCAGGGAATCGCGCCCGTCCTTCTCCGCCAAGGCGAAGATCCGGTCGATCTTGCCGAGGCCGGTCTTCTTCATGACCCTGAGGCCGCCTTCCGGCCGAGGTCGAAGGCTTTCAGGTTGGCCTCGAGGACCGGCCCCCCGCGCCCTTTGAACAGGGCTTCGATCACGGTCTTCAGCCCGGCCTCCTTGAGCATCAGAAAACCCGAGGCCGCCCCCAGGAGGACGATGTTCTGGGCCTTGACCGTGCCGGCTTCCTTGGCCAGCTTTTCCGAGTCGACGATGACCGCCTTCGGGGCCTTCCGGACGGCGTCGAGGATGTTGTCGAGGTCGGGGTAGTCGGGGATGTTCTTGTACGGGGTCGAACTGGTCACGACGATCCCGTCGGGACGCAGGTAGTCCAGGTAGCGGAGGGCCTCCAGAGGTTCGACGCTGAGGATCATGTCGGCCTCTCCCCTGGGGATGAGGTCGCTCCAGACGGGCCGGCTCGAAAGCCTCATGTGGGACTGGACGGCCCCGCCCCGCTGGGCCATGCCGTGGACCTCGGCCTGCTTGAAGAAGAGCCCTTCGGCCAGGGCGGCGTTGTCGATGACGTAGGCGATGGACAGGATGCCCTGACCGCCGACGCCCGCCAGAATGATGTCCTGCTTCATGGCCTAGCTCCTTTTCTTCCTAGTCTCCTGGACGCACTCCCGGACGGCGACGACGACGGACAGCCCGCGATGGTCCAGCTCCTCGCGGATGATGCCGACGTTCTTCTCGTGGTTCTTCGGCAGGGGGTCGATCGTCCGGACGCGCTCCCGGGGGACGCCGAGGCCCTCGATGATGCGCAGCAGGCGCTCGCCGGTCCCGAAGCTCGGCTGGCCGCCGGTCATGGCCGTCGTCGAGTTGTCGAGGATGAAGACGGTCATATCGACGTCGGACGCGGCCGCGCCGAGGAGCGGGGTGATCCCGGAATGGGCGAAGGTCGAATCGCCGATGACGGATACGGCCGGACGGAGCCCGGCATCCGAGGCCCCGCGGGCCATGCTGATGCTGGCCCCCATGCAGACGCACGTCTCGATGGCGTTGTAGGGAGGCAGCGCGCCCAGCGTGTAGCACCCGATGTCGCTGAAGACGCCGGAGCCGGGGTAGGACTCGAGGGCCTTGTTGAGGGCCTTGAAGGTGTCGGCGTGCGGGCACCCGAGGCAGAGCTGGGGCGGGCGCCCGGCGAGCGGCAGGCCGCTCTTGGCGAGGGCCGGCAGCGGCTCGAGGCCGAGGGCCGCGCGGACACTGTCGGGCGACAGCTCGCCGGAGCGGGGCAGCGCGCCGCTGAGACGGCCGAGGACGGTCTTGCCGGCGATCCCGAACAGGCCTTTCAGCTGCTTTTCGATGAAGGGATATCCGTCCTCGACGACCAGTACGGACCCGACGTGCTCGACGAGCTTGCGGACGAGGCCCTCGGGCAGCGGATAGGTCGAGACCTTGAGGAATGACGGCAGGTCCCCGTCCGGGCCGCAGGCCTCGCGGAAATAGTTGTAGCCGACGCCCGCGGCGATGACCCCGAGGGACCGGTCCTTGTCGTTGAGGCGGAGGACGTTGAAGGCGGACCCGTCCGAGAAACGGGCCATCTCCGCCTGCCGGTCGAGGAGCAGCCCGAAACGCCGCCGGGCGTTGACCGGAAGAAGGGTCCAGTCCCGGGGGGCCCCCGGGTGGAGCTCGTTCTGGCCCCTCGGCTCCTTGGTCTCGACCGAGGACCGGCTGTGGGACAGCCGCGTCACCAGGCGCATGAGGACGGGCAGGCCGAAACGCTCGGAGACGTCGTAGGCCTCCCGGGTCATGTCATAGGCCTCCTGGTGGTCCGCGGGCTCGTAGCAGAAGACCTGGGCGAACTGGGCGAAGTAGCGGCTGTCCTGCTCGTTCTGCGAGCTGTGCATGCCCGGGTCGTCGGCGCTCACGACGACCAGGCCGCCGTTGGCCCCGGTCAGGGCGGAGTTCATGAACGGGTCGGCGGCCACGTTGAGCCCGACATGCTTGAAGGAGACGAGCGCGCGCTTTCCGGCGAAGGAGGCCCCCAGGGCTTCCTCGTAGGCGACCTTCTCGTTGACCGACCAGGCCGCGGTGAAGTCCTTTCTCTCCGCAGCCAGGCGGACCAAGAACTCCATGATCTCGGAGGCCGGTGTGCCGGGATAGGAATAACCGGCGGACAGCCCCGCGTGGACGGCCCCCAGGGCCACCGCTTCGTCACCGAGCAGGATCTGACGTCCCATAGCATCCCCTTTCCTCCAACGTCTTCGACGGACGCACGCCGGGAACGGCGGGTGGGGGGCGTGCGAGGCACGGTCGAGGGGCTAGCATACCCACACGCGACGGAAGGTGTCAAGACCGCCTCTCTATAGTAAACTGATAAATCCTATAAGATCATGTTGAAATATCGGGCGAATCCGGCTAAGATAGCCCTGTGCGGCCCGGGCGGGCCGTTCATCGAGGAGAAGGACAATGATCAGGCTTTCGACCAAAGGGCGCTACGGGACGCGCCTCATGCTCAACTTGGCCCAGCACCACGGGAACGGGGCCCGGGCGATCATCCTCAGGGATATCTCGGATGAGGAAGGGATCTCGATCCGCTACCTTGAACAGATCATCATCCCCCTCAAGATCAACCGGCTGGTCAAGAGCATCCGGGGCGCCGGCGGAGGCTACATCCTCGGGAGGGACCCGTCCGACATCAAGCTCAGCGAGATCCTCCATGCCCTGGAAGGCAACTTGTTCCTGGTCGAATGCGCCGATGACCCTAACTACTGCGAGAAGATCGACACCTGCCCGACGTTCGAGATCTGGAAGGGCGCGACCGAGATGCTGAAAGCCTATTTTGACCGGATCACCCTGAAGGACATCGTCGCCCAGGCCGAGAAGATCAAGAAAAAGGCCCGGGCCAAGGTCCGCTGAGGGTTTCAGACCCTTTCCAAGCCTTCGAAAAAGGCCGGCCAGAAGGGGTCCTGCTCGGGGACGGCCAGGCGCTCGATCTTCCCGTCGAGCCGGCGCAGGATCCGGCGCCGCCTGTTCGCCGTCACCTTGCCGATGACCGACCCCTCGATCTTCTTTGTCCGCAGCCGGGCGATGATGCGGGCGCTCGACGACGGCCGGGCCGTGATCAGCAGACTCCCCTCGGCGATGGCCCGGACCGGATCGATGGCGAAGGTCTCGCAGACCATCCGGACCTCCTCGGGATAGACGAACAGGCTTTCGTCCACCTCCATCCCGACCCCGCTGGCCGAAGCGATCTCGAAAAGCCCGCCCATGACCCCGCCCTCGGTGGCGTCGTGCATGGCCGTGACCCCGCCGGCGGCCATGGCCGTCAGGGCGTCCTTGACGACGCTGACCTGATAGGTCAGGGCCTTGGCCTTCCCGACCAGGGCCGCCGGGTGCCTCTCCAGGAGCTCCTCTTCTCTGAGAACGGCCAGCAATCCGGCCGTTTCGATGGCCGGGCCCTTGGTCAGCAGGATGTCGTCTCCCGGCCTGGCCCCGGCCGGAGTCACGTACTCCCCCTTGCGGGCCACGGCGAAGACCGTGATGCCGCCGATGGTCGGGGCCTGAAAGCCCGGGTAGAAGCCCGTGTGGCCGCCCACGATGGCGATCCCCAGGCCGCGGGCCGCCCGGTGGATGGAATCGACGAGGGTCTTGATGTCCTTCCTCCCCGTCTCCGGCGGCAGGAGGAGCGTATAGGTCATGTAGCGGGGCTTGACGCCCATGACGGCGACGTCGCTCGCGCCGATGTGAACGGTGAACCAGCCGAACATCTCGAGCGGCAGGCGAGGCATGGTGAAGACGGGGTCCTCGGCGACGACGAGGACCCGCCCGCCGCCGAGATCCACGACGCCGGCGTCGACCCCCGTCCGCGGCGGCACGAGCACGGTGGGGTCCTTGCGGCCCAGCTTCCGGAGGATGAGGGCCCGGAAGGCCGCCTCGTCTATCTTGCCGATCTTCATGGGGTGCCTTCCTCCGCGGCTAGGGGATCAGTCCGGCTTTCCGCTCGGCGGCCTCGATGGTGTTCATCATCAGCATGGTCACGGTCATCGGGCCGACGCCTCCGGGCACGGGGGTGATGGCCTCGGCTTTCTCCTTGATGGCCTCGAAATCGCAGTCCCCGACCAGACGGAACCCTTTGGGCGACGTCGCGTCTGCGACCCGGTTGACGCCGACGTCGATGACCACGCACCCTTCGCGGACCATGTCGGCCTTGATGGCCCGCGGGACACCCATGGCCGCCACCAGGATGTCGGCCTGGAGGGTGAACCGGGCGAGGTCCGGGGTCCCGGTGTGGCAGACCGTGACCGTGGCGTTGGCCCCCTTCTTTTTCTGGATGAGGAGGGCGGCCAGGGGCTTGCCGACGATGTTGCTCCGCCCGCAGACCACGACGTGCCTGCCGTCGGGGCTGTAGCCGCCGCGCGTGAGCAGCTGGACGACCCCGTAGGGCGTGCAGGGCAGCGGGCAGGGCTCTCCTCTCAGGAGCCGGCCCACGTTGACCGGGTGAAAGCCGTCCACGTCCTTTTCGGGGGAGATGAAATTGATGACCTTGTCGGCGCTGACGTACTTGGGCAGGGGGAGCTGGACGAGGACACCGTTGTACCGGGCGTCGCGGTTGAGGCCGTCCACGGTCCGGAGGATATCGTCCTCGGTGGAGTCGGCGGGCATGTTGATGGTCGTCTCGAAAATGCCGATCTCCTCGGCCGCCTTGGCCTTGGCCGTCACGTAGGAGATCGAGGCCGGGTCCTCCCCCACCAGGACGACGCCCAGTCCGGGGACGACGCCATTCTGTTTGAGAGCGGCCGCCCGGGCCTTGAGCTCGTCCCGGATCAGGCAGGAAACCTCCTTGCCGCTGATGATCTTTGCTGCCATCCTGTTCTCCTTATGCGCCGCGGGTCGAAGCTCGGCCCGGCGTCCTGAGCATCCGGCCGGACCGGCGCCCTTACCATAATCAAATCGGCGCCCCCGGTCAAGGGAGAAGAACCCGAGGATTGACATGCCCGGCACTCCGTGTTAGCCTTCGCTATACCAAGGCAAGGAGGCGTCATGAAGATCCATAGGAATCTCGCGGCATTGTTGGTCTGCGCCCTTCTCGCAGGGGCCGTCCCTCTCGCCGGGCAGGTGCGCTTCGAGCTCGGCTTCGGATTTACGATGGTCGGTCCGGCCCTCAACGCCACTTACGTCAACCAGTACACCCCCACATTGACCCCGCCCGACCGCTACATCTCGAGCTCCGCGTCCCAGACGCTCCGGGTCAAGGGCAAGACGATGTACGGCCTGAACGGCTTTTTCAACCTGTTCTTCAACGAGAACGTCGGCCTCCAGGTCCTGGCCGACTATCATCGGCCCGGTCTCGGGGGCGCCAATACCGCTTACGACGTCTCCATGAGTTTTCTGGCGTTCGAGCCCGAGACCTATCAGAATTCGATCGATTGGCCGGAGACGGACGGAAGTATCACGGAAACGACTTTCAGCCTTAACGGGCTGCTCCGGTTCCGGGTCGCCACGGACCTCTACTTCAGTCTGTCCGGCGGGCCGAGCGTCTTCCACCTGGAGGGCAAAGGCGGATTCATCGGCTACACGTTCTTCAACCTCGAGCAGGTTGCCGATGAGTATCAGCTGACCGGGGGGACCTACCAGATGGTCTACAGGTTCGGCCCTCAGACGAAGTACGGGATGAACCTCGGGATCGAGGCCTCCTACGAGGCCTTCCGGAGCGTCATTTTGGCTTTCGACATACGCTGGTTCGGCTGCGCCAAGTCCGATCTCCCCCTTCACCTCGTCGAGGACGACATCATCACCCACCCCCTCCCGGAGATCGAACAGGCTATCGGCCTGGGATCGCTGGAGGTCAACCCCTCCTATTTCCGGGCCGGGCTGGCTATCCGCTTCATCTTTTAATTAAAAGATATTCGCCCGCCGGAGCCGCAGCGAGTTCGAGACCACCGAGACCGAGCTGAAGGCCATGGCCGCCGAGGCGATCATGGGGTTGAGGAGCAGTCCGAAAAAGGGGAACAGGACGCCGGCGGCCACGGGGATCCCGACGACGTTGTAAATGAAGGCCCAGAACAGGTTCTGGCGGACGGTCCGGATGGTCCGCCGGCTGAGCTCGATGGCCGAGGCCACGGTCTCCAGGTCGCCGGAGATCAGGGTGATGTCCGAGGATTCGATGGCCACGTCCGTGCCGGTCCCGACCGCGATGCCGATATCGGCCTGGACCAGGGCCGGGGCGTCGTTGATGCCGTCGCCGACCATGGCCACGTGTTTGCCCTCGGCCTGAAGCCGCCGGATGACCTCGGCTTTCTCTCCCGGCATGACCTCGGGAATGACCTGATCGATGCCCGCGGCCGCCGCGATCGACCGGGCCGTGCGCGGATTGTCCCCGGTCAGCATGACCACCTCCAGGCCCCTTCTCCTGAGCTTCACGATAGCCGGGCGGGCGCTCGGCTTGAGAGTGTCGGCCAGGGCCAGCAGCCCGACGGCTTGGCCCTCCCGGGCCACGAACGCCGTCGTCTTGCCCTCCTCGGCCAGGCTCTTCTCCAGGCCGCCCAGATCGCCCGTATCGACCCCGGCCTCTTCGAGGAGCTTACGGCTCCCGACGACGATCCTTTCCCCCTCGACTCTGGCCTCGACGCCCAGGCCTTCGAGGGCCCGGAATCGCTCGGCCGCCGGGATATCGGCGCCGGACCTTCGGGCCCGGCCGACGATGGCCTTGCCGAGGGGATGCTCGGAGCCGCTCTCCGCCGCGGCAGCCAGGGATAGCAGCTCCGCTTCGGACAGGCCGCGAACAGGAAGGACGTCGGTGACCTCCGGTTCGCCCCGGGTCAGGGTCCCGGTCTTGTCGAAAACAACGGTATCGACCCGGTGGGCGGCTTCCAGGCTCTCTCCGCTCTTGATGAGGATGCCCCGCTCGGCACCCAGGCCCGTCCCGACCATGATCGCCGTCGGCGTCGCCAGTCCCAGGGCGCAGGGGCAGGCGATGATCAGGACGGCGACGAAATTCATGAGGGCGAAGACGAGCCGGGGCGCGGGCCCGAAAAGGACCCACACGCCGAACGTCAGTACGGCGATGGCGATGACGGCCGGCACGAAATAGCCGGCGATGGCGTCGGCCAGCCGCTGGATGGGCGCCTTGGCCCCCTGGGCCTGCTCGACGAGCCGGACGATCTGGGCCAGGGTCGTATCTTGACCGACCTTCGAAGCCCGGAAACGGAAGCTCCCCCACTTGTTCAAGGTGGCGCCGATGACCGTGTCGCCAGGGCCCTTGTCGACGGGCAGGCTCTCGCCGCTGATCATGGACTCGTCGATGGCCGACAGGCCCTCGACGACCGCTCCGTCGACGGGGATCTTCTCGCCCGGCCGGACGACGAGGAGGTCCCCGACGCGGACCTCGTCGATCGGCACCTCGCGCTCCCCGCCCTCTCCGATGAGGCGGGCCGTCCGGGGCTGCAGGCCCATGAGCTTGCGAATGGCCTCCGAGGTCCGGCCCTTGGCCCGGGCCTCGAGCATGCGCCCGAAGAGAACGAGGACGATGATGACGGCCGAGGTGTCGAAGTAGACGTCCGGCTCGACCCCGGCCGCGCGCATGAACCCGGGGAGGACCGTGGCCGCGACGCTGAAGAGATAGGCGGCCGAGGTGCCCACCGCGACCAGGGTGTTCATGTCCGCGGTCCGGTGCCGGAACGCGCTCCAGGCCCCCCGGTAGAACGGCCGGCCGAGGACCAACTGGACGGGCGTCGCCAGGGCCCAGAGCACGAAGAAGCTCTGCAGGAAGCCGGGCGCCCAGGGGAACCAATGACGCATGCTGCCGACGAAGATCAGCGCGGCCAGAAAGCCTCCCCAGAGGACCTTGAGCTTGAGCGATCCGTATTCCCGGTCTCGAGACTCGCCGTCCGTGTCCGATGAGGCGGCGACATCATACCCGGCTTTGCGGACCGCGTCGATGAGGTCGCCGGGACCGACGAGCTTGGGCTCGAACAGGACGGTCGCCCTGGCCGTGGCCAGGTTGACGTTGGCTTCCTTGACCCCCGGCAGGTCCCTGAGGGCGCGCTCGATGTTGGCGGCGCAGCTCGCGCAGCTCATCCCGAGAACGGGAAGGTCGGCCCGGCCGTCCCGTTCTCGCCCAGATTTTTCCTCGGCGGATATCGAGCCCATCGGCGCCCTGCCCCGTTCCTGAGCGGACGGTGTCCGATCCCTAAGGCCGGGGCTTTTTTTTCGTCGAGAGGCCCAGCGGAACGTAGAGGGGGCAGAAGCCGACGAGACTGGTCAGGACGAAAACGACGGCCAGGATGCCGAGGACCACGGCGGCCGTCCCCGTGAGCTGCCCGGTGAAGTAGAGCACGGCCACGACGGCCGCCAGGACAAGACGCAGTGCGCGGTCGATGCCGCCCATGTTGGTTTTCATGAGGACCTCCTTGAGGACAACATCATGATAACACAGGACCTGAGCATCCACAATTCCTATCATTAAGATAGGGAATAGGAGCGTTGCGCCGGCCGCGTTTTTGTGCTAAAATCCTGGAGTTCAAGAAATCAAGGAGATCCCGATGTCCGGACATTCGAAGTGGGCTTCCATCAAGCATAAGAAGGCGGCGGCCGACTCCAAACGCGGCAAGGTCTTCACCAAGCTCATCCGCGAGATCAGCTTGGCCGCCCGGTCGGCCGGCGGCGACCCCGACAAGAACCCCCGCCTGCGCAAGGCCATCAACGACGCCCGGGCCGAGAACATGCCGGCCGACAACATCAAGCGGGCCATCCAGAAGGGCACGGGCCAGCTCGAGGGCGCCCAGTACGAAGAGATCACTTACGAGGGCTACGGGCCGGCCGGCGTGGCCATCTTCATCCAGGCCGTCACCGACAACAAGAACCGGACCGTTTCCGAGATCCGCCACATCTTCGCCAAGAGCGGCGGACGGATCGGCGAGACCGGCTGTGTCGGCTGGATGTTCAAGCGCATGGGCTACATCGACGTCGAGAAGGACAAGGCATCCGAAGAGCAGCTCATGGACATCGCCCTGTCCAACGGCGCCGACGACCTCCGGGACGACGGCTCCAATTTCGAGGTCGTCACCTCCCCCGAAAGCTACGAACCCGTCCTCGAGGCCATCAAGGGCAAGGGCATCGAAGTCGCCGCCTCCAACGTCGGTTACCTTCCCCAGAACTACGTCAAGGTCGAGGGCAAGGAGGCCCAGCAGGTCCTGCGCTTGATGGAGGAGCTCGAGGACCACGACGACGTCCAGAACGTCTCCTCCAATTTCGACATCTCCGAGGAGGAGATCGCCAGCTTCTCCCAGGGCGGTTGACGGCCCGGCGGAACCCATGCGGGTCCTTGGGATCGATCCGAGCCTCCAGTCCACGGGATTCGGTATCGTCGAAAGCGACGGCTCGCGGATCACGCCCGTGGCCTTCGGGGTCATCAAGCCGGACGCCAAGCCCCCTCTTCACCTCAAGCTCAACGAGATCCGGGCCGAGATCGAAAAGCTCATCGTCGCCTACGCCCCCGACGAAGCGGCCATCGAGAACCCGTTTTACGCCCGGAACATCAAAACCGCCCTCCTGCTCGGCCAGGTCCGCGGGGCCGTCCTGGTTGCCATAGCCGCGTCCGGATGCGGATTTTTCGAATATTCGGCCCTGGAGATCAAGAAGGCCGTCACGGGCTACGGCCAGGCGGACAAGGAACAGGTCATGACCATGGTCCGTTCCCTCCTCGACCTCGAGGACGACCGCATCCCTCTGGACGCCTCCGATGCCCTGGCCGCCGCCATCTGCCATCTCAATAACCGCCTCTACCAGGTCAAGGTGGAGGGATCGGAGCCGTCATGATCGCCTACCTCAAGGGTACGCTCATCAGGAAAACCCCCGGCCAGGTCGTCATCGAAACGGGCGGCGTCGGATATTGCGCCCACATTTCCGTATCCACGTATGTCAAGCTCGGGGAAGTCCAGGGTCCGGCCGAGCTTTTCGTCTACACCCACCTGACGGAGGGCTCGCTGTCTCTTTTCGGTTTCGCCTGCCCTGAGGAAAAGGACATGTTCCTCAAGCTCATCGGCATTTCGGGGATCGGCCCCAAGCTGGCCATGAACGTCCTGTCCGGGATCGACCCGGCCGACCTCGAGGACGCCGTGCGCGCGAGCGACGTGGCCCGCATCTCCCTCGTCCCCGGCATCGGCCGCAAGACCGCCCTGCGGATCACGCTCGAGCTCCAGGACAAGATCGACAAGAAAGAGAAGCTCCTCGCGGCCAAAGGCTCGCCCGAGAAGGAGGACCTCGTCTCGGCCCTCCAGAACATGGGCTTCCGGCGCAAGGAGGTCGAGCGGGCCGTCGACCAGACTATCGCCGCCCACAAGGCCGGGGCCGGTTTCGAGAAGCTTCTCAGGGACTGCTTGAAACGCCTGGCCAAAATCTAGTATAACCCGGGAGAGAAAGGTCCCCGATGCCCGCCATCCTCAGCCCCGTCCGGACCAAGGAGGACGTCCTCTTCGAGGACAGCCTCCGGCCCCGGACCTTCGACGAGTTCGTCGGGCAGGAGACCGTCAAGTCCAACCTGAAAGTGTTCATCGAGGCCGCCCGCAAGCGCGGCGAGCACCTCGACCACGTCCTCCTCTACGGGCCGCCGGGGCTGGGAAAGACCAGCCTGGCCTACCTCATCGCCAAGGAGATGGCGGTGGCCATCAAGCCGACGGCCGGCCCGGTCATCGAGCGGACCGGCGACTTGTCGGCCATCCTGACCAACATGCAGACCAAGGAGGTCCTGTTCATCGACGAGATCCACCGGCTCCAGCCCTCGGTCGAGGAGATCCTCTACTCGGCCATGGAGGATTTCAGCCTGGACATCGTCATCGGGCAGGGCCCGGGGGCCCGGAGCCACAAGCTCAAGATCAAGAAGTTCACGCTCATTGGGGCCACGACCCGGGCCGGGCGGATCACGGCTCCCCTGCGCGGCCGCTTCGGCATCATCCATCGCCTCGATTACTACAAGGACGAGGACCTGCAGAAGGTCATCCGGCGGTCGGCCAAGATCCTCAAGGTCAAGATCGACGACGCCGGCGCCGCCGAGATCGCCCTCCGTTCGAGGGGCACGCCGCGGGTCGCCAACCGCCTCCTGCGGCGGGTCCGGGACTACGTCGACGTCAAGGGAGACGGAGTCATCACGGCCCGGGAAGCCCAGCGGGCCCTGGACATGATGGAGGTCGACTCCCTGGGCCTGGACGACGTGGACCGCAAGATCCTGCAGACCATCATCGAGAACTTCGGCGGCGGGCCGGTCGGCATCGGGACCATCGCCGCGGCCATCGACGAGGAAAAAGACACCATCGAGAGCATCTACGAGCCGTTCCTCATGCGCATCGGGTTCCTGGACCGGACCACCCGCGGGCGGGTCATCACGCCGAGGGCCTACGCCCACCTGGGTTACGATCTTTCCGAGCCCCGGAGCCGCGGCAAGGGCAAGCCGGCGGGCCAGAAGAAGCTGTTCGGCGACTAGGAATGCCCTTTCCCCGGCCGTCCCCCGCGATCCCGGGCGGGCCGCTCCGCGTGGCCGATTTCGACTACGACCTTCCGCCGGGGCTCATCGCCCAGCACCCCCTCCCCCGCCGCGAAGACTCGCGGATGATGGTCGTCGACCGGACGACGGGCAGGGTCGGCCACAGCCGATTCAGGGACTTTCCAGGTCGCCTGGACCCGAGCGGCCTTTTGGTCCTCAACGACGTCAAGGTCATCCCCGCCCGGGCCTGGGGCCGCGGCGGCGAGGCGAAGATCGAGTTCCTGTTCCTTCGGGAGGTCCGGCCGGGCTCCTGGGAAGTCCTGTGCCGGCCGGCGCGCCGGCTTCGCGCGGGCGACATCGTCGCCTTCGCTCCGGGGCTCGAGGCCCGCGTCGAGGAGGTCGGGGAGGAAGGCCGGCGCGTCCTCGGCTTCGGGCCTGCCGACGTCCGGGGCGCGCTCAGGAAGATCGGCTATGCCCCCCTCCCGCCCTACATCAAGCGCTCGAGAGAGGACGAGTCGCTCCGTCCCAACGACCTCGAGAGGTACCAGACGGTCTTCGCGGGGAAGGAGGGGGCCATCGCCGCGCCGACGGCCGGGCTGCACTTCACAAAAAACGCGCTGGCGGAGATCGAAGACCGAGGCGTCGAGGTCAGGCGGGTGACCCTCGAGGTCGGGCTGGCGACCTTTCAGCCGGTCCGCGCGGAGTCCGTCGAGGACCATAGGATGCTCGAGGAAAGATACTCCGTCCCCCCCGGCACGGCGCGGGCCGTCAATACGGCGAGAGCCGAAGGCCGGCCGGTGACGGCCGTCGGGACGACCGTCGTCCGGACCCTGGAGAGCGCCTGGAAGGACGGCCGGGTCCGCGGAGGACGGAGAGCGACGGACCTTTTCATCCATCCCGGGTTCGAGTTCCACGCCGTCGACCGGCTGCTGACCAACTTCCACCTGCCGAAGTCGACGCTCCTGATGCTCGTCGCGGCCTTTGCCGGCCGGGACCTCATCCTCAGGGCCTACCGGGAAGCCGTCCGCGAGCGCTACCGCTTCTTCTCCTACGGCGACTGCATGCTGATCATCTGATCTGGAGCGGCCAAAGCCGGAGCGGCCGCTTTATGACTTCCGATAATGGAAGCGCGGGCGGACGACCCGGTTCGCGGCGTCGACCTCGACGCCTTCGTTCCGCAGGAGGGCCCGTTTCATGGCCAACCCGCCCTGGTATCCGCCGAGACTGCCGTCCGAGCGCACGGCGCGGTGGCAGGGCACGATGATCGGGAACGGGTTGCTGGCCAGGGCGTTGCCGACGGCCCGCGACGCGCCCGGACGCCCCAGATGAGCGGCCAGCGCTCCGTATGTGGTGACCCGGCCTCGCGGCACTCCGTGCTCGGCCCGCAGGACGGCCCGTTGGAACGGAGGGCAGGAGCTCAGGCCGGCCGAGTCGAGGGAAAACCGGATGTCCTCCCCCTCGAGAAAGGCCTTTATCCGGCGAGCGAGATCATCTATCCCGGCGTTGGAGCCGGCCTCGGCCCGCGGGTACAGCGTGCGGACCTGGGCGGCCACCGGCAAACCAGGCTTGGGGATCAACACCCTGACGACCAGGGGTGGATCGGAGGATCCCGACCAAACGATGCCCACCGCTCCGAACGGCGTGCGCTCGACGGCCCGGAACCTCAGCGCTTGTTCCCTCACCCGGTCAGCGCTCCGAACTCTCCGCCCCCTCAGGGCTCGACGATGCCCAGCGGAGGGGTCGTTTTCCACTTGCCCCGGGTGAAGTCCGGGATGGCCACGGGCTTGCCCTTGGCGGCCACGCTCCGGCAGCTCGTCTCGACGATGACGCTCCAGGCGGCCGCGTCATAGACGTTCTGGTCGAGCGGCTCCCCCTTTCGCAGCGACTGGATGAGCCGGTAATCCTCGATGTAGTCCATGCCGCCGTGGCCCCTCCCCTCGCCTCTCGCGGCGATCGCCTTCCAGAGCGGGTGCTCGTATTCGGCCGCGAACTTCTCGAAATCGTCCCAGCGGTGGGGCCTTTCGGCAAGCCCTTCGATGTAGACGCGGTCGGGCCACTTCTGGGCGACCCCCTTGGTCCCCTGGACCATGTTGATCCGGGTGTAGGGCCGGGGCAGGTTCGTGTCGTGGATGAGGATGATGGTCTTGCCGAGCTTGGTCCTGATGAGGCTGGTGTTGACGTCGCCCAGGGCGAATTTCTCCTTGGCCTGAGGGGAGTCGGGGCCGAAGGTGGCCGCGGCGTATTCCTGGAGGCCGCGCGACGGGCTGCTCAGGGAGACGAGAAAGTCGAAGGCGTCGCCCCGGTTGATGTTCATGCACTCGGCCACCGGCCCCAGCCCGTGGGTCGGGTAGAGGTTGCCGTTGAGCTTCTGGGACCAGGCCCTCCGCCACAGGCCTTCCCCTTCGCTCGAGAACTTGACCCCGCGCAGGTCGTGGAGATAGCCGGCCTCGGCGTGGAGGACCTCGCCTAAAAGCCCCTTGCGGACGAGGTTCAGGGTCATCAGCTCGATCCGGTCGTAACAGCAGTTCTCCATCATCTGGCAGTGCTTCTTGTGCTTTTCGGCGGCTTCCACCAGGGCCCAGCAGTCGTCGACGGACATCGCCGCAGGCACTTCTGTGGCCGCGTGCTTGCCGTTCTTCATGGCCGCCAAGCAGACCGGGACGTGCCACTCCCAGGGGGTCGCCGTCAGGACCAGGTCGAGGTCCTCGGTCTCGCACATCCTCTCGAAATCCCGCGGGCCCTTGGAGTAGCCGGCCGGCGTTGGCTGCCCGGCCTCCTCGACCCATTTCCGGGCCCGTTCGACCTTGGCCGGGACGACGTCGCAGATGGCCTTGATCTCGACGCCCTCGATGTTCAGGAAATTGCGCACGTGGGCCGAGCCCATGCCCCCTACGCCGACGAACCCCATGCGGACCGTCGGGATGGGCGGCGCCGTGAACTGGGAGACGGCCTCGCCGGACAATCCGGCCGGGGCCTGGCATTCGATCCCGAGGCCGGCCACGGCGGCGCCCAGCCCGGCGGCGGCGCCGAGCTTGAGAAAGTCGCGGCGGCTCTGGCTTCTGTCGTCGTCGTTCATGGGACCTCCTGTTGTTCGGATAGCATCATATCACTTAGCGTTCAACGGACCCGGAAAGCGACGCCTCCGAGGGCTTGAAGCCCCCCTAGGTTGATCCTCTCGCCCCGGGTGTATTCAACACCCGTGGGTATCGATTCGTAGACAAGGGAACCGAACAGGGACAGCCGCCCGGCGATGGGCACCTCGACGGCGGCGCAGACCCGGGGCCCGAGGCACGTGCCCTCGAAACCGAGGTCCACCGTCTGCCATTTCTCCCGGTAGGAGTGGAAGGCCAGGCCCGCCCCCAGGCGGAGGACGAGCCCTTTGAGCCGGGGGGCGAAGAAAATGGTCAAGGGGAACGTGAGGCGCTCGAATCTCAGGGGATACTGCTCGCCTCCCCCGCTCACGGCGACGGCCGAGCCGTCGTCGCGAAGCCACGTCACTCCCGCGGACAGACCGAACGCTCCCCTGAAGTTCAACCAGCCCTCTAACGCGACCGGGAGGCCGGGGCCGTAGATCTCACGGTAGGTCTCTTGTCCGGCGGCGAAGACGCCCGCCGAGAGGGACAAGGACAGCCCCTGGGCCCGGGCCGAAGCGGCCAGGCCCAGGACCAAGACCAGCCCGAGGAGGCCGCGGGCCTTCACCGGGCCCTCAGCATCTGGAGGAAATTCAAGACCTGGGTTTGGGTGGTCATCATCAGGTTGTCCGGCGAGATCTCGGCTTCCCGGGAGAAATTGCTTTCGAGCCCCGTCGTCCCGACGCCCGTGACCACGTAGTAGTACGGCAGGTCGATCCGCAGATGATCGTCCGTGAAGGTCGTTGACGTGACCGGCGCGTCGTTGAGCTTGACGTAGTCGAGATGGGACATGTTGGTCCGGTAGACGTTGTAGCCGGATGTCCCGGCCTGAGCGGCCCAGGACAGCCGTGCGCTTTTCACGGCGTTGAAGAGCGACCGGTACACGACGGGCTCGGCCGTCAGCCCGATGGGCGTCCGGGGATAGCCTTCCCTGACCGGCTGGGCCAGCTCGGCGAGAAGGGCCAGGGAGGCCCGGGCCGAGGCGGTGAAGAACTCGAAGTTGAGCTTGTCGATGGTGTCCGTCGTCTGGTGATAGGTGGGATTTCTGAGGGGGTTGTCCTCGATGGCCAGCAGGGCCCGGTAGCCCTGGTCCCAGAACGGCGAGTGGTCGGAATAGACGAAGGACGGATCGACCGTTTTCCGGGCCGTCAGGTCCGCATAGAGGTCCGCGGCGGCGATGAGCCGTTCGGCCAGCCACTCCGAGCGGCCGTTGACGATGACCTCGAGGTCCTCGGGCATGGCGTCGGCGTAGGCGATCATGTCCAGGTTGATGACGCCGATGATGCTCTCTCCGGCGGTCCGGGCTTTCCCCGCGTAGTCGCGGCTCCCCCAAAGACCCCATTCCTCGGCCGAAAAAGCGATGAACCGGACGGTGAAGTCCAGCGGGTATGCGGCCAGGACCCGGGCGGCTTCGATGACCGCGGCCGTCCCGCTGGCGTTGTCGTCGGCGCCCGGGGCCAGGGTCTGACGGGTCGCCGACGGGGAGATCGAGTCGTAATGACCGCAGATGATGAGAACGTCGTCGGCGTAGGTCTCCCCGGTCTTCTCGGCGATGACATTGCGGGATTGATACCCGCTGGAGAATACGAACGGTTCGAACCAGACATCGTCGAGCCCCAGGGACGAGAACGTGTTGTAGATGAACTCGCCGGCCGCCTCACATTGGGTCGTCGAAGCGTACCGGGTCTGGAAGTCCTGGAGCGACTGGACGAGCGACCTCAAACCGGCTTCCGAGACCTGGGCCGCGAGGACTTCCACGACGGGGTCCTGGAAGGCCGCCGAGACGGGGGCGGCCCGCTTGATGTCCACCGGGGCCCTGAGGAACGGGAGCACGGAAGAGGAAGAGAGAGGCTTGCGCGGGAGTTCGGACGGGAGGACCTCCATCGGGAGGCCGGCCGTCGTCCAAAAAACCGCCGTCCGGGGCTCGACGGCCGCGGCCCGCCCTCTGGCTTGAAGCTCGTCGAGAGTTCCCGGAGCGCGCAGAGGGACGATGAAATAGTCCTCTATGCCCCCCGCCTCCCTGTCGATGATGGAAAAGGCGACGCGGTTCTTTCTGAGCGCCCTCAGGTCCTCCCGGTCCGCCAAGGCCAGGAAGCACGTTTCGAGCTCCTGGCGGACGTCGATCTGGAGACGCTCGAGGACCGCCCAGACCGGGCCGCGATCCTTGAGGACCTTGACCAGGCTGACCGGCTTGGACCGGGGAAGGGACAGGGCGAAAAGAAGACCGCACGCCATGAAGACCGGCAGGAACAACCTCGCGCGCTTCATGATCCCCTATTTATCAGAACATGGGCGGGTCGGTCAACCTGCCGGATCCGGCCGGACGGAGGCCCGTTCGGCGCCGGGGCCGTGGCCGTCAAGGGCGGGCATGTTTCGGCCAGCCCGGGAACCCGGCAACGCCTTTTTTCGTATATAGCGATATACGGAGGTCGAACCATGAAGCATCCCCGATGGAAGACAGCGGCGCTGGTCCTTGCCGTCCTCGCCGTCACCGCGGCCTGTGACGAGCCTCGGCGAGACAGCACGGAGACGACGACGGTAGCCCTCGAAGGGGCCCGGCGGGCCGAGGTGAAGCTGAGA
>Ga0194126_10001350_pt1 | contig 41175 bp, 36 predicted proteins | sample TA2KigC150mmetaG_FD_148641 | JGI IMG/M metagenome (GOLD analysis project Ga0194126, IMG submission 148641) | Freshwater microbial communities from Lake Tanganyika, Tanzania - TA2015035 Kigoma Deep Cast 150m | ecosystem: Environmental > Aquatic > Freshwater > Lake | place: Tanzania: Lake... | reverse complement strand
TATCCGGTTCTTGTTCATCGGCTCGCAGCTTCGCTCCACGCTTCCTCCCCACGCTCGGTCGCCCTCACGCAGTTGCGCTTCACTTCGTTCGCTGTGATCAACTTACGGCGGGACTTACACCCGCAAGAGTGCGCCCATGCTGGGCGCACCATAAAAAAACCCTGAAGCCTGTGCAGGCTTTCAGGGTCTGGTCGTCCGCAGCATGTGACCGGCTTGCCGGGCCGCGCATCATTCGTCGTCGGCCCCCTCCGGGTCGCGCTCAATGGCATCAGGCGCTATCCCGTTAATGCGTTCGCGCAATTCCTTGCCGACCTTGAAAAAAGGCCTTTTTTTCGGTTCAATCTCTATAGAGGAACCGGTGCGCGGATGATTGCCGGTCCGCCCCCGGTACTGCCGGACCTTGAAGCTGCCGAATCCGCGTATCTCAATGCCCTCGCCGCGCATCAGCGCATCGGTCATCGCGTTGAATACGGTGTTGACTGCGATTTCCGCGATTTTCGGCGGTATGCTGGCATCTTCAGACAGTTTCTGTATGAGCTCTGATTTTACCATGAAAACGCCCGACCTCCCCGTTTCTCAAAACATAAGATATTACAACTAATTGAAACATTGTGTTATATATCCAATTGTCGGATTATTGTCAACAGAAATAATGCGGCGCAATCAGCGCCGACGCATGCACACCATAGCGTCTCAAAGCATCCGGGAAAATTATGAGCGCGAGCATGCAGTAATTGACAGCAGCCGCGGCCGATGATAGCATGGCAGAATACGCGTACAACGCACCAAATCCCTGGGAGAATATCATGGAAAAACGGAACGCACCGGTTACGCGCACAACCACTGAAACCGACATTACACTCAGTCTCACGGTCGACGGCACCGGAGAGTACGCAATCGACACCCCGGTCCCTTTTTTAACGCATATGCTGGAGCTGTTTGCCCGGCACGGCATGTTCGACCTGAGCCTCAAGGCAATCGGCGATGTTGCGGTTGACTATCATCACACGGTTGAGGATATCGGCATCTGTCTCGGACAGGCACTGAAAACCGCGCTGGGGGATAAAAAAAACATCTTCCGCTACGGCGAGGCGACCATTCCCATGGATGATGCTGCCGCGCAGACCGTCATTGACCTGGGCGGTCGGCCCTATCTCGCCTTTCAGGTGCCGGACATGCCGCACAAGGTGGGCGATTTCGACCTGGAGCTGGTGCGGGAATTTTTCCAGGCGTTTGTCAACAACAGCGCCTGCAACCTGCACATCCGCGTGCTCTCAGGTAAAAACGCGCACCATATCATTGAAGCCGTGTTCAAATCATTCGCCCGCGCCCTTGACAGCGCGACCCGGATCGATCCGCGCGGCGGCGGCATACGTTCGACCAAAGGAACGCTCTAACCGGCTCGCTGCGAGCAGTTCCGCACATTGCAACCCGACGATTTCAAGAAAGAACGCAACGTGATTGTTATACCCGCAATTGACCTGAAAAACGGCAAATGTGTGCGGCTCAGCCAGGGCGAAATGCACCGTGAAACCGTGTACAGCCTGGACCCTGCTGAAACCGCCCTGAAATGGCGCGCGCTTGGCGCACGCAGGCTGCACATCGTCGATCTTGACGGCGCCGTGGGCGGCAAGCCGCACAACCGCGAGGCCATCCGCCGGATTCGCGCAGCGGTTGACATGCACATCGAGCTCGGCGGCGGCATCCGCGATCTGGACACGATCACAGCCTATCTGGATGACGGCATCGACAGCGTCATACTCGGTACTGCAGCGATTAAAGACCCCGCTCTGCGGCACGAGGCCTGTGAGCGATATCCGGGCCGCATCATCATCGGCATTGACGCGCGCGACGGCATGGTCAGCGTGCAGGGCTGGACCGAGACGACCGCAACGAGCGCCGTTGACTTTGCCCGCGAGCTCGACCCGGCAGCGGTGTCGGCCATTATTTTTACCGATATCAGCCGCGACGGCATGCTCACCGGACCCAACATTGAAAGTACGGTCGCGCTGGCCCGCTCAGTTTCGATACCCGTTATCGCCTCCGGCGGCATTTCATCGCTTGATGATATCCGCCGCCTCCAGGAGGTTGAGAGCTGCGGCATTATGGGCGCGATAACCGGACGGGCGCTCTACACCGGCGATCTCGACCTTGCTGAATGCATCGCCATAACCGGACAGTAACCAACGCAGCCGGCCCGCACCGTACGGATACGGGCCGCGCGCACACAGGAGAAAGCATGTTTGATGATTTGAAGTACGACGAAAACGGCCTGATCCCGGCGGTCATCCAGGACGATGAAAACGGCGAGGTGCTCATGGTTGCCTACATGAACCGCGACTCGCTCGCCTCGACCGTTGCAACCGGCAAAACCCATTTTTGGAGCCGCTCGCGCAAAAAATACTGGCTCAAGGGCGAGTCCTCCGGTCACACCCAGGAAGTGCGCGCCATCCACACCGACTGCGACAAGGACTGCCTTCTGATCAGGGTCAAGCAGAACGTCGCCGCCTGCCATGAAGGCTACCGCTCCTGCTTTTACCGCAGGCTTGAAAACGGCGCGTGGAACGTGATCGCGGAAAAAATTTTCGAAGAAAACGACGTCTACAAAACCTGATCTGTACTACATTGTTCAATCGGGATCGGGATAGCGATAATAATAGCATAGTATAGCCGGCACAAAAAAACGCTCCGCAAGAAAAAACACGCAGGGCTACCATGAACAATCACGATCTACCGGTCATCGGCATCACCATGGGCGATCCGGTCGGAATCGGCCCGGAAATTATCGCTAAAACGCTGGGCCACCCCGACCTGAAAACCATATGCCGGCCGGTCATCTTCGGCGACCCGCGCGTGATCGCGCATGAAATGCACAAGCTCGGTATTGCCGCGGAACTCCCGGCGCGGGAAACGTTTTCACGCAACAGCCTCGGCCCGAACCCGGAGCTGATCTCCATCTCCGACCTTGTCCCGGCCGAACTGATCCCGGGGCGCCCCACCCCGGCAACCTCAGCCGCCATGGCCGCTGCCATCATTGAAGCGGTCCGCCATGCCCGTTCAGGCGGACTCGACGCCATCGTAACCGCGCCGATCAACAAACAAGCCCTGAACCAGGCCGGCTATGACTATCCCGGCCACACCGAAATGCTTGCCAGCCTCACCAATACGGGCGATGTGGTCATGATGCTGGCCGGAGAGCGGCTGCGCGTTGTGCTGGTCACGATCCACTGCGCCCTGGCCGAGGTGCCGGGCCGGCTCAGCATCGAGAAAATCGTCAAAACAGCAACGATCACCAGCGACGGTCTGCAGAGGTTCTTTATTCCTGGATCCGTGCCGCGCCTTGCAGTTGCAGCGCTCAACCCGCACGCCGGCGAAGGCGCGCTGTTCGGCCGCGAGGAGCAGACCATCATCGCTCCGGCAGTTGAACGGCTGCGAGCTCTGGGCCTTGATGTGAGCGGCCCGCATCCGCCTGATACTGTTTTCTACGCAGCCTCCCGCGGGAAGTATGATGCGGTGGTGTGCATGTATCACGACCAGGGCCTGATTCCTCTCAAACTGCTGCATTTTGAGGACGGCGTCAACATAACCCTGGGCCTGCCCATAATCCGCACCTCCGTTGATCACGGCACCGCCTACGACATTGCCGGCCGGGGGATTGCCAGCCCTGCAAGCCTGCTGAGCGCGATCAGAACCGCCGCTGCCATGGCGCGCGCGTCACGCTGAACACCCCGCGCAGAAGTTATAATTGACGAATCATCGGTTTTATTGTATTGTTCACGCTCATGCAACCGAAGCGGTACTGCAGACTGACAGCAGCACCTGCAGCGCTTCGAGAAAGGGCGCGCCCCGTGCAGGGCAGCCCTGTTTCACAGAACACGCCTCTACGGAGAGATGGCCGAGTAAGGCTGAAGGCGCTCGCCTGCTAAGCGAGTGTACACCGTTAAAGTGTACCGAGGGTTCGAATCCCTCTCTCTCCGCCATTTTTATTGACTCTTTCCGCATGCACCCGACCGGATCGGCAGGACACTCTGACCGCATACCGTAAACTTTGCACCTGCGGTTTCTCCCACTCAGAACTGCGGTGCAGGCACAGGGACCTGTCCCTACGGCCCTTCACGATAACTCTTTCGATACTTGCTGCCATCTCCCAACTCCAATCCCCCCGTCCGGCCCCTGCAACCGGAGGTTTTTTTATTTTTCTGCGTGCTGATTTGTGCTAAGCTCACAGCAACCCTTTTCCGAATACATACGTATGCGCCGGCCGAAAAGCTCACGACGCACACACGGACCATGGTGATCCCCCCTGCATTCGGCACAAGCAGGTTTTAAAAACAGTTTTATACGGACCGTGTATGTCAGCAACCATGATTATCATTGCCCTGTTTATATTCGGAGCCATCATCGGCAGCTTTCTCAATGTGTGCATTGTGCGCATGCCGCACAACACATCGATCGTGTTCCCGGCCTCGCACTGCCCCGGCTGCGGCGCCGGCATTCGCTTCTACGATAACATACCGCTTGTGAGCTATATCCTGCTCTCCGGGCGCTGCCGGGCCTGCAAAGCCCCGATCTCGCTCAGGTACTTCATCGTCGAGCTGCTCATGGGCGGGCTGACAGCTGTTTTGTTTGTTCACTTCGGATTTTCGCTTGTTTTCATTCTGTGTTTTGTTTTTACGGCCGCACTCGTGGTCATTACGTTCATTGATTTGCAGCATCAGATTATCCCCGACCGAATCAGCCTGCCGGGTATCCCCCTTGGTTTCCTGTGCTCGTTTGTGCTGCCGTGGAACAGCTGGATTGATTCTTTGCTGGGCATTTTGGTCGGAGGCGGGGTTTTGTATGCATTCGCTCTGGGGTATTACCTGCTCACTAAAAAAGAAGGAATGGGCGGCGGCGATATCAAGATGCTGGCCATGATCGGGGCGTTTCTCGGATGGCAAGGCGCGCTTGCCACCCTGATGCTGGCGGCCGTCGCCGGCAGCCTGATCGGCATCATCCTGATGGTGCTCAAGGGCAAAAATTTTAAATATGCCGTACCGTTCGGCCCGTTTCTGGCGGTCGGTGCATTCTGCGAGCTGCTGTACGGAGATTCTTTGATCAGCTGGTACCTGAGCATCGGCATGCGCTGAGACCGGGCTGCTCACGCGCTGCTGTTTGCATTATGGCACAACACACATGACCCTCAACCTGCGCACTACCATCTGCATCAATATGCTGATTCTGATGATCGCCGCTATCGGTTTGATCAGCCTTGTTGTCTTCCGCGTCAGCGAGCGTGAAATCCGCAGCCGGCAGCAGCATGCCGCCGAGCAGGCGTTTATCTCGATCGAGACGACACTGGAGTCGATGCTGCGCGACCAGAACAAGCCGGGCGATGCCGAAAGCCTGCACAGCTACTTGAACCGGCTGGCAGCAGTCATGGACTGCGACATGCTTATGCTCACCGACCGCAACAACCGAAAGCTGGCAAGCGCCGGGCCTGCGGAAACGCTGGGACCGGCTGTCCCGGCTGCGTCGCGCACGCTCACCCACAGCCTGCAGCGCGACAGCAGCCGCACCGCGATCAGACATGTGTGCTCAGGACCGGTCATGGCCGGAACACAGGTCCTGGGCTATCTGACGCTCGGCTTTCCGGCCGCGCAGACCAACGCGCGCATCAGCGCCGCCGCGCGTATGATCGTAGCCTATATGATCATCAACGGCGTGATCATCTTTTTTTTCGGCGTGTTTCTTCTCTCGCGCTATGTGGTGAGGCCCGTGCGCCGCCTCAGCCGCGACATGCAGGCTCTGGCCGGCGGCGTGCTGCCCCGTGTGGAAGCGCCGCAATCAGGCAATGAGATCGATACACTCGCCGCCACCATCAAAGCCCTGTACGCTGAGCTCAAACAGGAGCAGCACAACACCGCAGCGCAGCTTGCGGAAATCACCGCCAAGAACCGGCAGCTTGAGCAGGTGCGCCATGAAATCCTGCAATCGGAGAAAATGGCCTCGGTCGGGCGCCTGGCCGCCGGCGTCGCGCATGAAATCGGCAACCCGGCCGGCATTCTGACCGGGTATATACACATGCTCAAGGAGGGCGGTATCAGCCCGGAGCAGCAGGCCGATATACTTGCGCGCATGGAGCGCGAGGCCGAGCGGATCAGTACGACCATCCGTGAACTGCTTGATTTCGCGCAGCCTGCGTCCGAACAGGCCGCCCCGGTGCAGCTCAACGACAGTATCAGCGAATGCTGCAGGCTTTTCAGCTATCAACGCGACATGCTCGCCTGCACAATCGCCTTCGAACCTGCAGACGCGCTGCCTGAGATGTACGGCAACGCGCGCATGCTGCAGCAGCTCATTATCAACCTTATGCTCAATGCCCGCGACGCCATGCCGCAGGGCGGCACCCTGCGCATCAGCACGCGCCTGCTGCCGGGCGGCTCGACGATTGAGCTCACGATCGCGGATACCGGCTGCGGCATCGCGCCCGAGCATCTGCCTCTTATTTTCGATCCGTTCTTCACCACCAAGGAGCCGGGCAAGGGAACCGGGCTGGGACTCAGCAACGCGCACCGTATTGTCGAGCTGCACGGGGGATCAATCCAGGTTGAAAGCGAACACGGCCGGGGAACGAGGTTTACCATAACATTTCCGATAGGCACGGAGCAGCCGCAAACATGACACGCTTAAAAAAACTGCTGGTCATCGACGACGAAGAAAACATGCGCCATGTGCTGCAGTCGCTGCTGGAAAAAGAAGGCTACAGCGTGACTGCGGCTGAAAACGGGAGCACCGCCCTGGAGCTGCTCGATAAAAGCTCCTTTGACACCATTCTGTGCGACCTGCGCATGCCGGAGATGGACGGCATGAGCTTTCTCAAGCAGGCCCACGACCGGAAAATTGATGCGACCATCATTGTCATGTCGGCCTACGGCACCATAGACCAGGCCCTGGAAACCATTCAGCTGGGCGCCTATGACTACATTTCCAAGCCATTTAAACCGGCCGAAATCATCTTTACCCTTAAAAAGGCCGAAGAACGCCAGCTGCTCCGGCGCGAAAATCTGGTGCTTAAAAAAGAAGTCAGCCGGACATACAGCTTTAAAAGCCTGATCGGATCGAGCCCCCGGATCAGGGACGTTATCAGCATGATTGAGAAGGTGGCCCCGTTTAAAAGTTCGGTGCTGATCACCGGTGAATCCGGCACGGGCAAGGAGCTGGTCGCCCGGGCCATCCACTACGCCGGACCGCGCAGCGCGAGCACCTTTCTGGCAATCAACTGCGGGGCCATCCCTGAGAATCTGCTTGAAAGCGAGCTGTTCGGGCACCGCAAAGGAGCGTTTACCGGCGCCGTGCATGACCGCAGAGGCTATTTCGAGGAGGCCAACGGCGGCACCCTGCTGCTGGATGAAATCGGCGAGATGCCCCAGAACCTGCAGGTCAAGCTGCTGCGCGCCCTGCAGGAAGAAGAAATCCGCCGGGTAGGGGAGCAGCGCGCAATCCCGGTCGATGTGCGCGTTATCGCATCCACATCCCGCAACCTTGCCGAGGAAGTCGCACGCAACGCTTTCCGGGGCGACCTGCTCTACCGTCTCAATGTGCTGCCCATACACATTGCGCCGCTGAGGGACCGGCGCGAGGACATTCCTCTGCTTGTCGAACACTTTATCCAGAAGCATAACCGCACACACCGGCTCTCCATCAGCGGCATAACCCCGGCGGCCCTCACACTCCTGACGGAGAGCCCCTGGCCCGGCAACGTGCGCGAGCTTGAAAATACAATCGAGCGCGCCATGGTGCTGAGCGAAACCCCGGTTCTCGACGTGCCGCTACCGGGCGAAATGTCCGTCCCGTCACCGGCAACGCCTCCGAAAACGGATGATTTATCCATAAAGCGCAACACGAAAATTCTCGAAAAGGATTTGATAACCCGGGCTCTGGCCGCCACCGGCGGCAACAAAAGCAGGGCAGCCAAGCTGCTTGAACTCAGCTACCCTGCCCTGCTCAGCAAAATGACCGAATACGGACTGAAATAATCCATATAAAATTGATGAGGTCGTAGAAAATCATAATCAGGCTGTTTTGTCATTCTGAGCGAAGCGAAGAATCTCGTCTATTCAATGCGTTAGGAGACCCTTCGCTTCCCTCAGGGTGACAGTTCTGGACTTTTTACGAAGTTGTCAAAATTGATTTGACAAAAAGATATCGCGCGATACTATAGAAAAATTTTGTAACCCCTGTTATCTGTCGGGAACATATGTATGGATGCACCTGAGGATACCGCAGAGCGCATCACCAGACGGCTGGAAGAGCTGCTGCAGCACAGCACCCTGCCGCCGGAAACGATGTTAAACATGCTGCGTCGTGCCGGCATTGATCCGCTGAGCGAATATGAACGCCTGCAGCGCGAACAACAAAAAGAAGACTGACGTTTTTATCGGTATCGGAATCGGGATCGAAAATCGTTTTCATGATCCCAATGCGTTGCTGCGACGAAAATCCTGATACATATTTGCGCTTATATACTGCCGACAGCGATTACGATAGCGATTTATATAATACATACCCCGCGCCGCACACAGCGGCAGCCCCATTTACTTGAAGGAGTTACTCATACATGAGCATTCTTGTTGTCGGTGCCGGTGAAATCGGCTATCACGTCGCGCGCCGCCTGTCGCTTGAAAAAAAAGATGTCACGGTGATCGACTGCGACGCGGAAAAGGTAAAGAAGGTCCTCGACAATCTGGATGTTGAGGCCATCCGGGCCGGGGGCAGTTCGCCTTTGGCGCTCCGGCAAGCCGGCATCTCCGACGCGGAGATGATTATCGCTGTCACCAACAGCGACGAGGTCAACCTGGTGTCCTGCCTGGTGGCGGGTACGCAGTCCCGCTCCGTCACCAGCGTTGCCCGCGTGCGCAACCCGGAATTCATTGAAAACCCTGACATCCTCAACAGTTCCGCCCTGAAAATCGATCTGGCGATCAATCCTGATTACGAGGCCGTATGCTCGATCGTCGAGCGCCTGCAGGTGCCCGGCGCGACCGATGTCGTCAATTTCAGCAACGGACGCGTCAAACTGGTCGGCATGCGCGTTGAAAATCCCGATCTCAGGGACGGCGTTAAGCTGCGCGATCTGCAGGCCCGCTCCGGAATCGACGGCTTCGTTGTTGCGGCCGTCTACCGCAGCGGTGAAACAATCATACCCCACGGCGATGACCGGGTGTATTTGCACGACTTCATCTATGCTATCACAGACGACCACAACATCGATGCGATGATGGATTTTTTCGGTCAACCGTCCCAGGAGATCAAAAAGGCCATGATCGTGGGGGGCGGCACTATCGGCCTGATGCTCGCCCGTGAACTTGAAAAAATGAAAATATTGTGCAAAATCCTTGAAACCGATGAGGACCGCTGCGCCGTAATCGCCGAACAGCTCAACAAGACCATCGTGCTGCACCACAGCGGCGAACTGGAGGATATCATCTCGGAAGAAAACATCGATACCACCGATATTTTTTTCGCGGTTACCGATGATGACGAGGACAACGTTCTGCTGGCGCTGGTCGCCAAGCAGAAGGGTGCTAAAAAAGCCGCCGCCCTGATCCAGAACATGACCTACACCCAGCTGGTCTCAAGCCTCGGCATCGACCTCGTCATCAACCCGAACCTGTGCGCCATCAACCGCATCCTGCAGTTTATCCGCAGGGGCAAGATACTCTCCGTCGCTTCGTTCTATGAAAAAAACGCCGAGGCCATTGAGGCCCTGGCCCTTGAGACGTCCGACATTGTCGGCAAGCCGCTCAAGAAGCTCAAATTCCCCCGCGGCGCCATTATCGGCGCTATTATCCGCAACGATATCCTGATCGTGCCGCAGGGCGACAGCATAATCGAGCCGCAGGACCGCGTGATTATTTTCGCATTTTCAAACACAATTCATCAGGTTGAAAAGCTGCTCACGGTCAAGCTTGAATACTGGTAACAATATCGCACAGGCGCGCCATGTCATTTGCTCTTGTTTTCAGAATCCAGGGTTTTCTGCTCATCATGCTGGGCCTGAGCATGTGCGCCCCGCCGCTGGTCGGACTGGCCTACGGGCAGCACGGCCAGCAGCACTTCGTGCTCTCCATCGCCATCACCCTGCTGTGCGGCCTTTCACTGGCGGTTTGCCTGCCCCGCACCCGGAAAAACATCAGCCAGCGCGAGGGATTCCTGATCGTTTCACTGGGCTGGATGCTGGCCTCCCTGTTCGGGTGCCTGCCGTTTTTGTTTGACGGCACCTGCGCAACCCTGACCGACGCCTACTTTGAAACCGTATCCGGGTTCACCACCACGGGCTCGACGATCCTGAAAAAAATCGAGGGGCTGCCTCTGTCAACGCTGTTCTGGCGCAGCATGATCCAGTGGCTGGGAGGCATGGGAATTATCGTGTTTTCGATCGCGATCCTGCCTGTGCTGGGCATCGGCGGCATGCAGCTCTTCAAGGCCGAGGTGCCGGGGCCCGTGGTTGAAAAAATCAAGCCGCGCATCGCCGAAACGGCGCGATCGCTGTGGAAGGTATATGCGATGCTGTCGGCGGCCATGACCCTGCTGCTGATGCTGTGCGGCATGGATCTGTTTGAAGCCCTGTGCCACACCTTTACTACAATGGCAACCGGGGGATTTTCCACACGCGATATAAGTATTGAAGCATTCGGCAATCCCATGATCGAAATGGTCATTCTTTTTTTCATGTTTGCGGCCGGCATGAATTTCGTTCTGCACTACCGGTCGCTCCATGGGAAATTCAAACATCTGCGCACGGACCGCGAATTTCTTGTCTACCTTGCGATTACGGCTGCAGCCACCCTGCTGATCAGCCTCAGCCTGTACGGCAGCGGCACCTTCACAAGCATGCTGACTGCCCTGCGCCACAGTGCCTTCCAGGTGGTTTCGATCCTAACCACCACCGGCTACAGCTCGGTTAACTTCGACACCTGGCCTCATTTCTCAAAGTTGATCCTGCTGCTGCTGATGTTCATCGGCGCCTGCGCCGGATCAACCGCAGGCGGCATAAAATGCATCAGAGGCCTGCTGGTCTGCAAGGTCGGCTACCGCGAGCTGTTCTATACCGTGCACTCCCACGCGGTCTCCTCGGTGAAAGTCGCGGGCAAACCCGTGGCCGAGCCTATCCTGCGCTCGGTCGTCGTCTTTGTCGTGCTCTATATCATCATCTTCTTCATCGGCGCCCTTTTCATGGCACAATGCGGCCTTGATCCGGTATCGGCCCTCTCCGCTTCCGCCGCCTGCCTCGGAAACGTCGGACCCGGGCTGGGCTCGGTCGGCCCCTATGGGAACTTCGCCTTTATACCCGCATTCGGCAAATGGGTGCTCATCATGCTGATGCTGCTGGGACGCCTTGAAATTTACACCCTGCTGATTTTGCTGGTGCCTGCATTCTGGAGAAAATAATCATTTTTCGCATGTGCTGTTTTTCCTGATTGACATTGCCGGGGGAGTAGTGTATAAACTTTTCGATTAAGCTGACGGGCTCGGGCGGTTAGCTCAATTGGGAGAGCACCGGCCTTACAAGCCGGGGGTCACTGGTTCGAGCCCAGTACCGCCCACCACACTTTACAGACACGGTTGGCAGCACAGCTCGAAAGCATTGCAGAAAGATTTACGGGGGCGTAGTACAGTTGGTTAGTACGTCGGCCTGTCACGCCGAAGGTCGCGGGTTCGAGTCCCGTCGTCCCCGCCAACACACAAAAGCACCCAGCTATACCGGCTGGGTGCTTTTTTATTGTGCGGCAGCAGCCGTGTATTGTTGTGCGGCAGCAGCCGTGTATTGTGAATCCCTTACCAAAGAACCTTCCGGATAGTGTTCGGGCTTAACCATTCCCGTCAGTAACCAAGCAGCAGGCCTGTTGTTGATATATTGTGGATGCATGTCCCCCGGGGCACTATATCTAGGGCTTTGAAGTAATACACAGCACCTGTTTACAGCCTGTTGAAAACCCTGGGGAAATCGCCTGTCGCAAGCATAAACAGCGGGTGTTTAGCAGATTGCTCAATTTTGGAGCATCTACCTTAATACTGCGCAAGGTATCGTATTTTCATACCCCGTAAACCGGCGATATCTGTGAGGAAGAAACATTGTTCTTCTGCCCCCTCAGGCTCACTCAGTCTCGTGTCCATTGTACGGCGGAACTTACACCCGCAAGAGTGGCCCATGCCGGGGGGGGCGCACAAACAAAAAAGGCAGAGCCGTTTGCAGGCCCTGCCTTTCGTCATACGATTCGCATGGACAATGAACGTCTACTGGATCACGATCTCTCCATAGCAGTCGCCCACCCAGACCGGGATGATCTGGGGTGCAAGTCCGGCAGGCACAAGCGCCTTAACATTTACCAAACCCTTTTTCGTGTTGGTCTTTATTCCAAGTATCTGAAGATCCGGCCCAAGGTCAACGTCGCCGAAAGAGCCGGTGATGATTTTAAAAGTGGCTTTCTTATCCTTGAGCAGCTTTGCCGAGATCAGTTGTTTATACTTGATTGAAACCCGGCACCTCGGGACACATATGCCGTTTTGGCATTTGTACGCATCTCTGCAATCGCTGTCATCAACGCAGCCTGTAACACAAATATCGCCTGCCTCATCACAGACCGGTGTATCGCCGCCACAGGGATTCGTTCCGGCCAGGCAGGCCCCGGACGCACAGCTTTCTTCACCGTTGCAGAACAGGCCGTCGTCGCAGTCGACATCAAATTCACACTTGGAAAAACCGAACAGCCACAGGTCGTTCAGGTAACCATAGGCTCCGTCGCCGTCGAAACCATAGCCCCCAAACAGCCACAGGCTTCCCAGGCTGTCTATCCAGGGAATAGCGCCTTCACGCGCCCCGGGAACGTTATCTTCATCCGGGATCCTCCTGGTACCATAAACCCCGACGATGATAGTGTCGTCTGGATTCGAGATTTCGTCTGAACCGCTTACCCAGTCCCAGGTTTTTGTTTCATTATCAAAAGTCCACAAATCGTTCAGGAGGCCGCCAATGGGAGAGTATGTGCTGGCCTGACCGAACCCCCCCGACAGCCATAGTTTGCCGGCGTTATCTATCCAGGAAATGCTCTCTTCGCGGCATCCGGGAACGAGATCGCCGTTACTTACATCATAGACGCCTATCTGGCCTCCTACGTCCGAGCCGCTTACCCAGGTCCACTTCTTTGTAACAGGATTATAGCGCCACAAGTCGTTCATGCGAATGACGAAGCCTTCGCTGACCTGACTGTCTTTACCGACACCTCCAAACAGCCACAGGTTGTTGGCTCTGTCTATCCAGGAAACAGCGGCTTCACGCGCCCCGGGCACGTTGGCGCAGTCCTCTTCACCCATTGTGCCATAGGAGCCCAGCGCGCCCTTGTCGCTCGAGCCGCTTACCCAGGCCCACTCATTTGTGGCTTTATTATAGACCCACAGATCATTCAACACGCCTGGGGACGGGCACGAACGGGGGTCTCTGTCCCAACAGTATGTGCTATCGGATTCCCGATAGTCGAAGTAAGAAATATCCTGATAACCAAACCCGCCAAACATCCACATAAACCCGAAGCTGTCCACGAAATGGCTCCTTCACGCGCCCCGGGCCTGACGTAGGGCTGAGGATAACCCTTGTCATCATGAAACCCTTTCTCATAAAATATACTGATAAAGGATAGTCCGTTCCTCCAGGTCCACTGACTTGTATCAGTATCATAACTCCACAAGTCGTTCAGCCAGCCATAGTTTCCATCGCCATCAAAACCTATCCCCCCAAACATCCACAAATCACCGGATCTGTCAATCCAGGAAACGGCTCCTGTACGGGCTCCGGGCACATTGGCGGCATCCGGGATACCTATGGTGCCGTAGATGCCGTCCTGATCTGTCAGGTTAGATCCGCTCATCCAGGTCCACTGCCCTATGACATTATCAAAGTGCCACAGGTCGTTGAAAAGGCCGAATCCGGCAGCTTTGAAATTTCTGCCCCCAAACATCCACAGGTCGCCGGATGTGTCAATCCAGGAAACAGCTCCTGTACGGGCGCCGGGCACATTGGCAGCATCTGCGACACCCTTGGTCCCGTAAACGCCGGCCTCTTCTATCTGGTCAGATCCGCTCATCCAGGTCCACATCGCGGATTGTGCCGGACATGTACCAGGCATCACCAGACATGCAATAATACACATGGATGTTGCCGCAGCGCGCAGCATGGTCTTTTGTGTGCTCATCGCTAATCCCTTCATCAAAGTATGTAACCTATCAATTTCAGGTGTAATTTATTTTTCACGGGTCCCCGGTGTTTCCGGATAGTACAGGAAAAAAGCTTTCACCAACACCGGTAACAGTTAAATCATAGGTTAAAAAATATTTTTCTTAAATACGACCTCCTGTTTTTCAAAATAATCTCAAGGTTCAGTAACAGAACACCTTGCCTGATATCATTTTTTTATAAAGAATAATTAATAATGCTTTAAGATTATAATTTTTTACAATTTTCATTCTGATACATCCAGATATAACCGCAAACAAGACAGCCCTTGAGAGTTCCCCTGACAGTGCGTATGACCGTTATTTTATACCACGTGATACCGGGGATGCAGGGGCAATTGACGGGGTCGCCTCAAATGGCGGCAATGGATACAGTCATTAAAGCCTGATTGTGATAATAGACCCGATAACGATACCGATATTTCGACGCCGCTTTCAGCTGCCGGCCAGATACTGCAGCTGCGACATCCGGTAATACATCCCCTGCAGCGCCATAAGCTCGGCATGCGTGCCCTGCTCGCAGACAGCGCCCCGGTGCAAAACGATAATTTTATCAGCATGGCGGATGGTGGAGAGCCGATGGGCTATGATGATCGATGTGCGCCGCGTGGTGATGTTTTTCAGCGCTGTTTGAATCAGGTCTTCGGTGAGCGGATCGATATTGGCAGTAGCCTCATCGAGTACCAGCACGGGCGGGTCGGCAGCAACCGCCCGCGCAAAAGCCAAAAGCTGGCGCTCGCCGGCTGAGAGCATGCGCGCGCCATCCATCAGCGGCTCGTCAATGCCGCCCGGCAGCCGGGCTACAACCTTTGCAAGGTTTGATATGCTCAAAGCCTGCTGCAGCTGCTGCTCTGAAATCCCTGGATTGCCGAGCACAATATTCTCCCTGATGCTGCCCGAGAACATACCCACATCCTGCAGCACAAGCCCCATGCTGCGGCGCAGCTGGCTCACATCAAGCCGGCGTATATCAACGCCGTCAAGAAAAATTGAGCCCTGCTGCGGCTCGTAGAAACGCTCCAGCAGATTGATAAGCGTTGTTTTGCCCGACCCGGTCACCCCGACGATTGCAAGGGTTTGACCGGGGGCGGCATCAAAGGAAACATCGCGCAAAACCGGCTCATCTTCATTATAGGCGAACCAGACATTACGGAAGGATACAGCCCCGCCCGTCACTGCCGGCAGGGACTCTCCGGCATACTGCTCACCGGATCCACTGTCCTCCAGCAGCAGATACAGCCGCTCGAGCGAGGCAAAAGCCGACTGAATGATGTTGTACTTTTCGGCGATATCCTGAATAGGCCGGAAGAACATGCGCATGTAATACAGGAAAATCACGAGCGTGCCCAGCGACATCGCGCCATCGAGCGTCCGCATTCCTCCATACCACACGATAATGCCCATCACGCACAGCTGCGTCAGGTCGATCACCGGGCTGAATAAGGCAAAAACAGTGGTCTGACGCATATTGGCCTGATAATTCTCATAATTAAGGCGCTGAAAATCGCGGTCGTGCTCGTGCTCGCGGCAAAACACTTTCAGAACCGCCAGACCCGCGATGCTTTCCTGAATCATGGCGTTGATCGCCGCGATTTTAATGCGGACCTCACGAAAGGCCCGGCGCGAAAAAGTGGAGAAAAGCACCGTTGCAAGCAGCACAACCGGCAGGACCGCACAGCAGGCAAGGCCCAGCCGCACATCAAGCGTCAGCAGCACGGCCAGGATGCCGACGATCATGAGCAGATCTTTGAGCATGCCGGCAAAAAGCGCGTTGAACATCTCATGCAGATTCTGGACATCATTGGTTGCGCGCGTTACCAGCCGGCCCACGGGACTCGCGGTAAAAAAACGCAGCTGCCGGCTGATAAGGTGTTGAAAAACCGTCTGTCGCACATCATGCATGATGTGCTGGCTGGCATGTTCGACCCAGAAAATCTGGGCCGCATTCAGCACAAAACCGGTCAGGAGAACGGCCAGGAACATCGCGCTCAGGCGCGCCAGCCCGCTGACATCAGCCCTGCGCAGCTGCAGCAGCTCGGCCGAAGACAGCCGGGCCATATCCGCCTGCGCAATCACCGCAACGCGCCCGTCCGTCACAAAAAAATCAGGGTGCGCTTGTGCGACCTCAGCAGCGCCCGTTGATGGCGCGGCGATATAGTAGCGCTCTGCCGCGCACACGCCCAGGGCCTGCAGCTGCTGCACGCGTGCACTCCCGGTACGCCGCAGGGCAGCAGACCCCAGGAAAACCGCGTCAGTTCCATCGACACGAATAAGGTCGGCCTCAAATTCAGCCATCAGGTCGGGATGCTGCCGAAGACGCGCCATATCGACACCCATGGCCGTCGGCACGATATAGCGGTCAATGCCTGTACGCATGAGGTACGGCAGGGTCAGCTCAGCCGCGGTAGCACACACGGCCAGCACCAGCGTTGCCGCGATGACCGTGCGCCGCGGTCTGAAAAAGCGCAGGAAATAGCCCAGCAGCCGCCCAAAGCCGACGGTCGTCTGATGGTGCTCTTCGATATGAACGCTGTCAAAGGGCGGCATGGGCGCTCAGTTCTCCCGCGATGATTCTTCGAGCTGCTGCTTCAAAAACAGGCGCCGGTACAGGCCGTCGCGCGCGATCAGCTGCGCGTGCGTGCCGGTTTCCACAAGGCAGCCGTCATCGAGCACCAGGATCATATCCGCGTGCTCGATGGTCGCGATCCGGTTGGATATGATCAGCATTGTTTTGCCGCCGCCGACCGTGCGCAGCCGCGCTGTCAGCGAGCGGGTCGTTTCCACATCGAGCGATGAGGCCGCGTCGTCCAGAATCATAATCGGCGCATCGGTTATCAGTGCGCGCGCGATGCAGACCCGCTGGCGCTGGCCGCCGGAAAGCGTGACGCCCCTTTCACCGACCACGGTTTCAAAACCGCGGCTGAGCTTTTGAATATCGTGCAGCATCTGCGCATCCGCTGCGCAGCGCTCGACCTCATCATCGCAGCCGTCACAGCCGAACGCTATATTACGCGCCAGCGACTGCGAGAACAAAAAACTGTCCTGGGGAACGTAAGAGAAAAACCTTCGCAGGCTCTGCAGCGGAATGCTGCAGATATCCCGGCCGCCGATGTACACGGTTCCCGGCGGAGGGTCAAAGAAACGCAGCAGCAGGCTGCACAGTGTTGTTTTGCCTGAGGCGGTCGTACCGGTAATGCCGATCACGGCGCCCTGCGGCAGCGTGGCCGAAACACTGCGCAGCGCCGGGGGCATATCAGGCGCGTAGGCAAAGCTGAGATCGCGCATGGTGATGTCGAGGCGCTCCGGCGCAGGCGTATCTTCCGGGGCCAGGTCTTCGATCGGCATGTCCAGCAGCTCATTGATACGCTGCATTGAGGCCCTGCCGCGCTGAAACAGATTGACCACCCAGCCCAGGGCCATCATGGGCCAGGTGAGGATCCACAAATAGCTTGAGAAGGCCACAAAATCGCCGGTCGATATCGAACCGGCAATCGTCATGCGCCCGCCGGCAGCAAGCAGGATGGCGATGCTGAGATTGGCGCAGACAATGATCAGGGGGAAAAACACGCCCATCACCCTGACCAGCGCGAGATTATCCTGAATATAGGTCCGGCTCAATGCGCCGAACGAGCCGGCCACATGTCCTTCCATACTGTAGGCCTTGACCACCCAGATCGCGCTCAGAGCTTCGCGCACCTTTTCAGTCATATCCGAAAACCTGCCCTGCACCTGTTTGAACCGGCGGAAAAGCGCCGGGCTGAGCCGCCAGGTAATGAGCATGATCAGCAGCATGGGCAGCAGCGCAAGCATGGTCAGGGCCGGGCTGATGTAGCACAGAAAGGCGAGCGCGGCTGTTCCCAGAAACAGCGTGTCAAAGAAGGCTACCATGCCGATGCCGAAGCACATCCTGACCGATTCAAGGTCATTGGTCATGCGGGCCATGCTGTCACCGGCTGAGCGGGCATTGATCGTCGCCATGGGAAGGCGGATCAAACGTGAGAACAGGCGGTCGCGCAGCTGCAGCTCCATGCGGCGCGATGTACCGATCAGGCAGATGCGCCAGCAGAACCTGAACACGCAGATGACGCCGGCAAACCCAAGAAGCAGCAAAAAGGCCCTGTACAGCGTATCTGCAGTGGCTGTTCCCTGTGCGAGCTCGTCTACGGCGTATTTAAACACCCGCGGCACCAGCAGCTGCAGCACATCAACAATGACAAGTGCCGCAAATCCGGCTGCGATATACCAGCGATTTTGAACGAGATACTGCTTGATGGTGTGGAATGGACTCATGCGGCAGTCGCAGATACACAGCCGGCCGCACAGAGCCGGAAGGGGACGAAAGCCCGGATTACAATCTCAGCGGACATTTTCCTTGTTGACCAGAGGGCGCATCCGAAAGCAACCATACTGCAACAAACGGGAAGAGAGCCGGAGAAAAGCGCTACAGGCGCCGGCCACCAAAACACGGAAGAAGAACGCTGCCTTCCCGTTCAGTCACGGGGCCGGCCTGTACGGATGGAGGCATCACATCGACGGCTTATCGACTTTGAAATAATATGTCTTCGAGTCTGTGCGTTGACGGGCGCAATCGCGCACCTCAAAACGAAACATGTAGGTGCCGTTGTGCATCTGTTCCACCGGCAGCTCAACACGCGCATATTGTTTACCCGTTGGATCAGTCTCAACAGTGTCAAGCCATACCCACTGTTCTTCTCCGTCCTTGCGATAGCGGGCCCGGTGCGTGCACGGGCCGCTGCATGATGCGTAATCATCACTGAAATTCCAGAGCACGCTGACATTATGATTAATAACAAGGGCCTCTGTCTCCGAAAGGGGAAGCACAGGCCACGGCCCTGATGAAATAAAAGGGCCGTCGCCGATTACCGGGGGATTGTCAGGAGGTGCAACCGCAAAATAATAGGTGGCTGACTGTGTAGTCTGGCCGGCGCAATCAGTCACAGAAAACCGGAAAGCATATTGCATGTCTTTTTCAAGAATATCAACCGGCAGGGTGACACGCGCAAACCCGGGCTTAGTACCGCCATGTACAGGAAGCCGAGTCCACCTGTTGCTGCCGACTGCCTGATACTCGGCCTGAACCAGACACGCCCCGCTGCACGTTGCATGATCATCACTGAACGTCCATGCTACGTCATGATTTTTATGTAATAAAAAATCATTTTCGACCGACACCGGCAACAGCGGCCACGAACCCTCTGCCAGGAACGGACCGCCCGTAATAACCGGGGCATTGTCAACGGCTTTTGCGCCAGGCACTGAAACGTCTCCGGCAATCTCTGATCCTGCAGCACCCTGATGAGATATCCCGGCTGCACCCCCCCGGTTCTCAGCCGCATCTGCCGATGTCAGGCACTGCACGATCGATACCACTATCACGGCCGATACTGCAATTGCTCCCGCTGCAAATCTGCTGTGCTTCATAGGCTTTATCTCTCCAGTCACATACCTTTTCCAGATGCGATGTTGCTCTTAAAAAAACTGTTCAACGCGACAGGGTTCAAGGCCCCCAAAACAACAGCATGTAAGCCTTGCACCCGTTACAATACTACTCACAGAAAATATCTTGGGATAATAATTACTTACGCATTCACAGCCTGCCTACTGTGTATACATATACCCAATCATGCTGAAAATCAATACTGAAATAAACCTCATGCCCAGATAAAATGCTTTTTTGCCATTGTATTAAAAAAAGCATGATGGAAAACAACTGTCAAATCAAATTATCACTTAAAAAACCTTGTGCTCAGCGCAATTCAGCGATACATTGAACCGCAGCGCACACAGTCGAAGCCATGGTAGTTATGAGCTATAATTACCAAAACAATGAACCGGAAGCAAATTCCTACGATCATACTGCCAGCACATACTGATATACGCTGAACCAACCTGTTACCCCAAAGCGCTGATGCTGATGCCGATACCATACCGGCGCACGTGCGGGTTAACCACCTGCTGCCTGCCATGAAAAAACACATTGTCCTTTTTGTCTGCCTTCTTATCCTGCCATGTCTGACCGCATGTACCGACTCAAACGACGTTGACCAGACTACCGGCGTGCGCCTGTATGATCTGGACGGTAAGCCGGTGCGCCTGTCCTGCGCGCCCGGGCGCATGCTGATTGTGAATTTCTGGGCAAGCTGGTGCCAACCCTGCAAAAAAGAAATCGCGCACCTGCTGGAGCTGCAGGATGAATTGCGCGAGCTGGGCTTTGACATCGTGGGAATACTGCTTGATTCCTACCAGCGCGAGCATCTCAAGGACGAGGTTGCCGGGCTCAACATAACGTATCCCGTATATATCGGCGATGTGGTAACCGTCGTGGCAAAGACAGACGTGCCCACGGTTCCGGCGACCATGATTGTGGACAGCAGCGGCGGAATCATCAAAAAGCTTGTGGGCTATCACAGCAAAGAAGAGCTGCGGACCGCGATATGGACAATGGCGCACGACTCAAAAGCTTCCTCGGCCGCACCCTGAGTATTTTCAGGCTGCATGCCACGCCCCACCGATAGAACACCCGATGCGCTTGACACGGCATGTTCATTCAGGGTAAGGTTACACCCGTATAAACATAACCACCTGCACTTCAACAAACGTTACATGAAAGGAACATGTGCATGAAAAAATGGCGATGCAAAATCTGCGGCTATGTTCACGAAGGCGCCACGCCACCCGACGAATGTCCGATCTGCGGGGCTTCAAAAGAACAGTTTGAGGAAATTAAGGACTGAGGGTTTACGGCAGCGTTGTACACCGGACAGCCCGCATGGCAGTCCGGTGTACAAGCGCCATCAGCTTCAATGTCACAAAGCTTCTCAGGATCCGCATCCGCCGCAGCAGCTGCCGCAGGAAGCGCTGCCCGAGCCGCACTGCTGTTCAGGCTCAAGCCCGGTTTCACGGATCTCAATATCAAAGGTCAGGGTTTTCCCTGCGAGCGGATGATTCAGGTCCAGAACGACATCCTCGTCGGTCAAACCCTGCACAACGGCCGGAACCGGGTTGCCGGCCTGATCTGCCAGATGAACGGCCATGCCCACAGTGACCTCCATCCCCTCCGGCACGCCGGCGCGCGGCATCTTGATAATGCGTTCAGGCTCATGAGTGCCGTAGCCGTCTTCAGGGGCAATAGTGACGGTTTTCGTATCACCCGGCTGCATGCCGATCACGGCAGCGTCAAACCCCGGAATAAGCTGTCCGGCACCGACCGTAAACTTGAGCGGCGCCCGGTTTCTGGACGTATCAAACACCTCGCCGCTGTCAAACTTTCCCGTGTAATCAACACTGATCGTGTCGCCTGCTTTAATTGGATCCGACATGTGTATTCCTCTCATGTGTGCAATGATTACTGCATTCTGTGACCCGTCCGCAGCTGCGGATATCCACCACTCATGTGCGGGAGTATCCCGCAGCGTGTGGGACTGTGAGGAGGAATAACCCGATCAAACGGATGCATGAGCGCGAAAACAGCGTACAAGGCGGGTCGCTCTACTTTACAAGGCATTATACCGGATAGAAGCGTATTCGTCAATGCGGCACACATCAAACTCCGGAAAAACCATTTCTTTTACAGCTTCTTTCTGATATGGTTTGGATAGCAACTTTTTTCACCTTAACACAGGAGGCATCGCAGCATGAATGTAATGGACATGTTCAGAAAAAAATTCGCAGACTACCGCCGCCTCATTGATGAGCAGGGCGAAAAAAAGGCCCGCGCTGCCATGATGGAAGGATACCCTGAGCGGCAGAAACAGAACATGGGGCCTTTTTTCGAAGGCTGCTCGCTCTACGAGGGCTTTAAAAAAGCAGCCCCTGTATACGGCTCATTCGGCATGGAAATGCATCCGGTTGACATTTCCAACAACGAACGGGACGCCGCGCTTGAAGTGCACATGCGCTGCCCGTTCATGGACATGGCCCGCGAGTTCCATTTTGATAAGCCCTGCACGGTGATCTGCGAGCTTGACCAGGAAGCCATGGCCCTGGCATTTGAGGGTCTCAGCGTTAAAATCCTCACAACCATGGCTGACGGCGACTGCGCCTGCATCTTCGTGTATCAGCGCTAGCAGGCCGGCCGGCTGTGCATTTTGACCCGATTGCCTCAGCATCCCCGACGGATCCGGGGATGCTGCCGCGGCGCGTGCATGCTCCAAACCTATCGTTTTTCCTCAAGAAATACGATTGACAGCCGCCCCCCCATGGCATATACTGCCTGACATTGTTTTTTTGCGCCGGAAAGGGGTTGCATGAAACGCCGCAGAGAGCTTGCCATTGATATCAGCGATCACGTGCTCGCGCCGAGCCGCAAATCCAACAAAAAGATAATCGCTTCGATACAGTACCTGTCCAAGCTGTTCATCATGCCGGAAACGCCGGATAAGTTCCTGGAATTCGGCGATGCGCTGCTGGTCATGATCCGCGAATTTTTTCAGGAACAGGGCGGTATTCACTCCTCTATCAGCCTGCCTGATCTCTCCAGACTGTTCTCCGATATTGATCCGCCCACCGACCCAGAGCTGATCGTCGACGTTCTCTACGACATCAAGGAAAAGATCATCCGCCACTCGGTCAAGGTAGGCAACCCCTTCTATATCGGCCACATGACCAGCGCAGTGCCGTATTTCATGATCCTGATTGAAATGATCATCGCCGCGCTGAACCAGAACCAGGTAAAAATTGAAACCGCTAAAGCATCGACATTCGTTGAGCGCGAATTTCTTGCCTGGATGCATCAACTGGTCTTCCGCCGCGGCAAGGCATTTTACAAACGTACAATTCAAAACCCCGAGATCGCGCTGGGCAATGTCGCGGTTGACGGCACGCTTGCCAATCTGACCGCTTTGTGGGTCGCGCGCGAAAAGGCTTTTCCCCCACGGCGCTCATTTGCGGGCGTGCGCAGGGACGGCATGGCCGCAGCGCTCAAGCACTACAGCTGCAGCGGCGCCGCAGTGCTGGTCTCGAAACTGGCGCATTATTCCCTTGATAAGTCGATGGACGTTCTCGGGCTTGGGAGCCGCTCCCTGATCCGCATTCCGGTTAATGCCGAAAACCAGGTTGACTGCGTAAAACTGCGCCGCAAGATAGCCGAGCTGCAGAAAAAGAAAGTAAAAATAATGGCTGTGGTGGGTATTGCCGGCACTACTGAAACCGGCAACATCGACGACCTCAAGCAGCTGCGCGATATCGCAAGCGAATGCAGTGCGCACTACCATGTTGACGCGGCCTGGGGCGGCGCGACGCTGCTGACGCACCGCTACCGCCACCTGCTTGACGGCATAGACCGCGCCGATTCAGTCACCATCGACACGCACAAGCTGTTTTACACGCCCATGTCCATGGGCCTCGTGCTGTTCCGCAACGAGCGCGACCTCATGCGCGTCAAATATACTGCCAGTTATGTCATCCGTAAAAGTTCGGTTGACCAGGGCCGCTTCACGCTCGAGGGCTCGCGCAAATTCGACGTGCTCAAGCCCTGGGCTTCACTGAAAGTGTTCGGCACAGACGGATTTCAGATCCTGTTCGACCATGCCTTCACCCTGACGGCGGATTTGAACCAGCTCATCAGCGCCTCGCCGAATTTCGAGGTCATGAACAATCCTCAGCTCTTCATTCATGTGTTCCGTTTTGTACCCCGCGATGTGCAGGAAGGCCTTGAGCGCCTGCGCGCCCTGATCGGCAAGAACGGTCATTCGGCTGCAGCCAGGAAAAAGCAAAAAGAGCTCAACGTGCTCCTGAACACGCTCAATACCGAGCTGCATCGCGCCATCCGGGCCGAGGACTCGACCTTTGTCTCGCGCACCACGCTTACCACCACCCGCTACGCGCCCCAGCCTATCGTGGTGCTGCGCTCGGTCACGGTCAACCCGCTCACCACGCGTTCCATCCTTGAAGAAATACTGGCGAAGCAGGAAAAAATGGGCCTGAGCCTGTACACACGGCAGTACAAAAAACAGTTTGAAAAATTACTGACATAGTACGCACCGTTGTAGAGCATGGATCTAAATACTATAGCTCGCGTTACAACACCGTCCGTTCACCCTGAGCCCGTCGAAGGGTAGAACGGATCAGGTAGCACACAGCAGGCCCGTTCATGGTTCGACAAGCTCACCACGAACGGGCTTACAACTTAATTCTAAAAGGGCCCGTGGGCAAGGATACCTGATAGAGAAACCCGGATGCACTGGTCATTGCAGAACATGAGCATACGACCGAATAAACCATCACGATGAGGCGAATTACGATTATATCCGGTGCGCAGACCGGCGTTGACCGCGCAGCCCTTGACGCAGCCATCGCCTGCGGCCTTGTCTACGGAGGCGCAATCCCGTGCGGACGCCTGTCCGAGGACGGCCCGGTTTCGAAGCGCTATACCGCACTGGTGGAGCTGAAAACAAACGTGTATGCCGCACGCACCCGGCGCAACGTGCTTGACGCAGATGCGACCTTGATCCTGTGCCCGGGTCCTCCCGAAGGCGGCACCGCCCTGACCCAACGCCTTGCCAGCTCGCACGAAAAACCCGTACTGGTTATCGATCTTGACTGCGAGACAAACGGATCAGCCATCAAGCTGATACGCGCCTGGATTGAGGCCAATGACCCGGCCGTGCTCAACGTTGCCGGACCGCGCGAATCACGCTTTCCGGGCCTGTATGACCGGGCGCGGAAGCTGTTAGAAAAACTGTTTCGGGAAATATCCGCCAAAACACAGCGCAGATGAATCGAAAAAACGAAGGCTTATAGAGCGGTAGGCAGAAAGCGGAACGTCAACCGTGGACTTCAGTTATCCTTTTGCGTTTTAGACACCATGATCTCAAAAAAACTGAGCGCATCCTGCCTGCCGTTGAGCAGCTCGGAGCCCAGCCCCTCAAGCATGGATGGCAGATCCTGGCCGTAGCGCAGGGCGAGTTTTTCCCCCATACCGGTATCGTTTTTTAAAATATAGTTCACAAGCGACGGCAGCAGTATGGCAATCTGGGTATTGTTGCAGCGTCCGGTTTTGCGTATCTGGTCTATAATGTCGCGCTGTGCTCGGTCGAATGGTTGCATATCTGCGTTCTCTCTCATTATGGTTGCCGCTTCTATCTAAACTATAAGTTCAAAAACCGGGTCTGTCAAAAAAATTACAAAAAAAATCCTCAACCGGTTACGGCCCGAGCCGGTTTCCCCCGCATGCCGGTATGATGAGGCACACTATACATCGGACAGGCAACACGGGACTTGAGCAGGAACACCTGGCAGGCCGCCCGCGTTGCGGCTGACACTGCACCCCATACTGGATCTCATGCCGCCCCGCAGGCCTTCTGCAGCTCGGAGGCGGTGCACAAAGCAGTCAGGCTCGAAACATGCTTGAGAATTTCCTCTCTGCCGCCCTCCTCGCGGTCAACCAGCGCGACCACGCCCAGCACTTCAAGGCCCTCGCGGCGCGCTGCCTCGATTGCTTTGATGGTCGAGCCGCCGGTCGTCACCACGTCCTCAAGTATAAAAACGCGGTCGCCTGCCTTCACGTCACCCTCGACCTGCTGCTGCATTCCGTGCGCCTTGGGTTCCTTGCGAATGGAGAACGAGGCAATACTCAGTCCGCGCTCGTGGGCAGCATACGACACCGCGCAGGCGATCGGGTCGGCGCCCATGGTCAGGCCGCCCACGGCCTGCACGCCCGTGTCCGCGATCAGTCCAAGGATCAAATTGCCGATAATGTGCTTGCCCGCGCAGGAGTGGGTGGTTTTGCGGCAGTCAATGTAATAATTGCTCATCCGGCCGGATGCCAGTTTAAAAACCGGCTCGGGGTTATAGCGAAATGATTTTTCAAGCAGCAGCGCCGTCAGTTTCTGTTTCAGGTCCGCGTTCATAGATTCTCAAAACTCCTGTTACTCCGTAAAAGTGTATAGTCATAAACCGCTGATCGGGGCTGACCGGAGCTCCCCATGAAACCAGCGGGCATCATAGCAGTAATACCCTGTAAATACAACCTTTTCGCTCAAATCATCGTTTGACATGAGCCGGGAAAGCCGCTATATCTTTTAGGCTGAAACGACGACTTTGAAAGCTCGCCCGGGTGGCGGAACTGGTAGACGCAAGGGACTTAAAATCCCTCGGCCGCAAGGCTGTACGAGTTCGATTCTCGTCCCGGGCACACGCAAACAAAAGGCCTGCAGCGTATCAGACGCAGGCCGTTTGTGCTCAATACGTCTCAGAATGCTGCCAGAGTCCGCACACCGGCCGTCACCTCTCAGCGGCTGCGACTCACGGATTTATTTCCTGATCCGGCGGCATGTCAGCAACAGGCCAAGGCCCAAAATCAGTGTTGCCGTCCCTTTCAGGCCGAACGCCCAGCCCGGGCCGAGCGCATCAAAAGCGTACCCTCCCGCTACCAGGAAAAATATAATGCCGATCGGCTGCATGGTAGTCATGCCGCCCATGACCGAGCCGACCATGCCCGGCGGAGCGCCGTCAGCGGTCAACGTGTTGGCGCCCGCCATCGTGCCCGGCATGCCCAGGGCAACCATGACCATCGCTGCGTACACCCAACCCGAAAACGGCCCGCTGCTCGCGGCAAGCAGCAGCATGCCGATGCCGCCCATCAAAAGCGAGGCGATAATAGTCGGCATGCGGCCCCAGCGGTCAAGCAGGATGCCAACCAGCGGGAATGCCAGTAGCGACACGATCGTGAACACCACCATGGGCAGCGCGATACGCGCTGTTGCCTGCTCGGAGGTAAAACCGTGTTCGGCAGACAGCATCACGCCCCAGGTGGTAATGAACGTTGAGGCTACCACCACGTCGGCTCGCGTAACCAGCGCGCACAGGTACCCCGCCTGCAGGAGCGGGCTGCGGCGCACAACCGGGATGATATCGCGCAGGCGCGGCACAGCGCTCCTGCGCGCCTGCACATGATCCTTCAAACACACAAGGCAGCCCAGCATGCCGGTGCACGCCAGAGCCGCAGCAAGATAAAACGCCGCCTCAACGCCACGGTTTTTAACGAACGGGGCGGCCAGCCCGAACACTACGGCGCTGGCGATTCCGATCATCATGCCGTTCAGTGCCATTGCCCTGCCGCGGTCGTCTTCGCTGGAATAGTCGGCCGCCATGGTCACCAGCTGCTGCAGCACCATGACGAACCCGACACCCAGACCGAAGCGCAGGCAGTACACGGTTAAAAGCCCGGGTGCAAATCCGTAGAACTCAGAGGACCTGCCGGGCACGAAGCTGATCAGCGCGCACACATCAGCGCTGATACCTTCAGGTACTTGCACGAAAGCGGCGATCGGGCCCGCATGATAATAGAGCACGAAAAAAACCGCCGTCACCGCGAATCCAAGCACGGCCAGCGGCCTGCGTCCAACGCGGTCCGAAAAGACCCCCAACACCCCGGCAAGGGCCAACGTGGCAACCTGGCTGATAATGGACAAAAAGCTGTTGATGGAGCCGAAGTAGTCGGGGGAAACGCCGATGACTTCCTTCAGGAATGCCGGCTGCAGTACGGCCGGCATGACCATGGCGATACCGATCAGAAGCGTAGTGAAATACAGCGAGCAGTAATGCAGCCGGGTGATACCCGGCAGGACCCGTATGCCGGCGAACGTTTTTTTATCCAACGCACATTCCCAACGCACTGAAGAAAATTTCAGCAACGACTGCCATGGCACCGTGTGGACGTGGTGGACACGATGGACGAACATCCAGCCTGAAAGCTTAAACACTTACACGGGCAATTTTTCCAGCCCCGTGCCCCGGTCACCCCAATCCGGGATAGGAAGCCGCCGCCTCCTTGTTGGGGCCGAATTGCAGCTGACGGACATAGGCCTCATGATGGGACTGCATGGTGACCTCATCAAAAACGCCCATCTCAACCAGCAGCTGCCCCAGCTTGGGCCGCTCCAGCGCCTGCATGATCAGCAGCTCCTGCAGCTGATCCCGCGTGAGATAGCCGAGCTCAACAGCAATATCACCGAAGCGCCTGCCGGTTTGTGCCTGCAGATTCAAGGTGGTAAAAACCTGTTTCATGTTCAGGTAGCGATTGCGCAGCGCAGTCGTGCCCAGCGGTGTCTGCAGTTCGCGCTGCCGGTCAAGCGCGCGCACAATATCGTCAGGAGTGGCCAGGTTATTATTGACCAGATACATCCCGAACAGAGAGCTTATCCCTGTATCGCTCATCGCTGCACTCCCCTGTGAAAGCACGGTTTGTGTAACAGCCTGCGAAGCATTGCCCTTTAACAATAAACTATGTCTGCTGAATGAAATCAAGCATTATCTGCAAAACAATATGCTTTATTAAATTGCAATGATTATTATCCACCAAAACGCCAAAAAAAACTTCGGCGCCTCAACACGCGCTGCAGGGCCCGGCGGCATGCATCAGCATCCGCGGGGTCCTGCCAGTAGTGTTCAAGGAACATGTCGGCAAACCGTGCGGGAACGGGTACGCCCCGCAGACGCAGCTTCGCGGCCGACCGGCACAAGCGCAGCACATTGCGCTCGCGCGCCTCATGGCCGAGAGGGCCTCGGGCGTGCGTTGACTTGTCCCAGTCGATAATAAACAGCCGGCGCGCGTCGTCGCGGCTGACGAGGATATTTTTCAGGTTCAAGTCGGCATGATACAGGCCGCTGTCGTGCATACGCCGGACCAGATCTGCAGCAGAGCGGGCCAGTGACGCAACGTCCTGTTCGGCAGCGCCCGTCTGAAACCAGGCCGGCAGGTCGCAGCAGCCGCGCAGCTCGCGCGTTACAAAATAGTGCCGGTACAGCGGACCCCATACCCGCAGACAGGCCGCTGCCAACGCGTCCGCGACCGGAATGCCCGCGCGGGCCGCCGCCAGCGTGACCGCAAGCTCGTCAAGAGAGCGCCGCCTGCCGTAGAACAAGTCCGCGATCAGGAAACGCAGCAGCCCGCCCCGGCGGTATTTCCTGACAACGATGCTCTCCGTTGATCCGGGCCAGTGCCCAACGCTCAGCACAGGTCCACGGCCTGCATGCGCGGCACCCGCCTGCTGCCGGCACAGGAGTTCGGGCTCGTTAATGCCGCAGCGCAGCAGCTGGCCGTGCATATCCAGGCGCTGCACCAGCGTGAGCGCTCCCCGCGTGATGACCTCAAAACCCGACGGCACGTCGATCATGTTCTGCTCCTTTCGCCCCTGAGAATGGCGGCAACCATGCGCGCAATACTTAAGCACGCTGTCAGGCCCGGCGACTCGATGCCCATCAGGTTAATCACGCCCGGCAGGCCGCGCCCGGCTTCATCGGCTATTACAAAATCGCGAATGGGGCCTCCAGGCTCCTGCAGCTTGGGCCGTATCCCGGCCATATCAGGCTGCACATCCTGCAATCTGATGAACGGCAGATACCTGCGTGCGCTTTCAAAAAACTCGCGGGCGCGTGTGGGATCGACCGTATAGTCAAGAGTATCGACATATTCGGCGCTGGGACCAAGCGCAACCGAGCCGTCCATGCGCCTGACAACGTGTATGCCCAGCCCGCGCAGATCATGAAACGGCGGCGGGTAGATGAGATGACGTATGCGGTGCGCCTGCGTTTGCGCAAGGCGAAAATACTCGCCCTTGCAATAGTGCAGCCTGTAGCCTGCTGCGTGCGTATCGATTCCCATGCCGGCTGCCACCTGTTCGCAACCCAGGCCCGCGCAGTTGATAATACGCCGAGCACGGCACTCTCCGGCAGCGATGTCGCGCACGGTGCGGTAGCACACACGGTAGCCGCCATTACAGGGTTCAATGCGCTCAAGGCAGTGATTGTAGGCAATAACGGCTCCGCCGCTGACGGCCTCAGCCTCAAGGCTGGCCATCAGGCCATGGCTGTCGACAACGCCGGTTGTTTCCGAATAAATCGCAGCGCATGCGTTGACCTCAGGCTCCATGCGACGCACATCCCGTTCGCCAAGCATGCGCAGACCCGCAACACCGTTTATCCTGCCCTGCTCCAGGATAGTCTCAAGCATGCTGGTTTCAGACTCATCACGCGCTACGATCAGCTTGCCCATGCGAGCATGGGCTACGCCATGATCCCGGCAGTAATCATACAGCAGCCGGTTGCCTTCCACGCACAGGCGCGCCTTCAGGCTGCCTGTCGGATAATACATCCCCGCGTGAATAACCTCGCTGTTGCGGCTGGAGGTTTCCTGCCCGAAGCGGGCGTGCTGTTCAAGCACGACAATACTGCTGCCGGGCCAACGCCCGGCAACCTCCCGCGCAACTGCCAGCCCGACCACGCCGGCGCCGATGATCATGGTATCGAAGGTGTCCATTCACCTTACCCTGCGGGTTTTATCAGATGGACTAAGTGGACGGGGTGGACATTGTGGACCAGGCGTTCTGCCCCGAACTCCCAACTCAACACTCCGAACTCACCCGAGCCATTGTAATAAAAAAGCCGGCCGGAATCAAACACTGTTCCGGCCGGCTTCGGGTAGTGCATGCCATGCATGCAGAGCTGCCGCTTACGACATACTGTCGCTCAGGGTCTTGGACTGCTGCATGTTGATCTTCTTCCAGATCTCGGGACGCTCGGACTGGATGCGGTTGTCATGCTTATGGATTTCATGCCACATCATGCGCGGGGACGCGTACTGACTCCAGTTGCCCGGCATGGTCACCCCGTCAAGCAACGAGAACAGGTACTCCACCTCTTCATCAGTGTAGAACGGAATAAGCGCATAGCCGGCCTGCACCTGCAGCATGCCGTCGTCGTTGAACTCAAAACTGTCGAGCCATTTTTTCGTATACTCCGCAAAGCCGGGCTGGCCGTTGAACTCTTTCTCAATGGCATCGGCAGCCCAGAGTCCGCAGTTGATGGCGCCCTGCATCTGGGTTTCAACAAATGCGGCCGAGTCGCCGATCACGAGCGTGTTGCCCTTGTACGGCTTCTTCATGGGCGCGTAGGCCTTGGTCATGCAGGAGTGCATCTGTTCGACCTTGGCATTCTTGAACATGTAAGCGACCGGGCTCTTTTTGGTAAAGAACTCAAACAGCTCACCGGGCATCTGCTTGGGATGACCGATCAGGATGACGTCGGCCCAGTCAAAATGACCTGCAGGACCGGTGCCCAGCAGCGGCGCGAAATTTGAACCGTAGCACAGACCCCAGAAACCGCACCAGTTCGCCGGGCTGTAGTCCTTGACATTGGACATATACACGGCAAGCGTCAAAGCCGAAGCAAAGTAGATGCGATCTTCATTCATGCCGAGTGACTGAGGCACCTGCGCGCTGGCGCCATCGGCGGCCACGAGCTTTTTAGCGAACATCAGGAAGCGTTTACCCTTGGTTACGCACTTCAGGGTCACGCCTTCGGCACTGTCGACGGCTTCATAGCAGGTTGTCTCAGGGATATACTCTACGCCCAGAGCAAGCACCTGGTCGAGCAGCTGCTGCAGGAAATAGGCCTTGTCGTATTTCCAGGCAAAAGGGTGCCGGTCTTCCCAGGCATAGTGGGCATTGTGCTTCAGGTTGCGCGAATAGTAAAACTTGTCGCGCACCGGACACAGGGCCCCCTTGAAGGTGATTTCCCAGCCGTTGTTCTTCGAGCGCAGCTTGTTGACGCTGTCGGCATCAACCCAGCCATTGCTGTTGAGCTCTTTGCCGATATCGAGCAACATGGTGTCGCCGTTATAGTTTTCCTCCAGGATGATGTGCTCGCTGCAGTAGCGGGTCATTTTGGAGATATCCTTGCGCTTTTCAATGAGCACGACCTTCATGCCCTTTTTAGCGGCGCAGATGGCGGTGTAGAGCCCGCCCGGCCCTGCGCCGACGATTGCAAGATCATAAATATATTTAGTAGCCATGTATGTTCTCCTTCTCTCAGCTGATAGCCCCGACCGGGCAGTAGATTTGGCATGTGTGGCAGGCCATGCAGTTCTGCTCAAAGACCTGCGCGTGCTTGTCGTAGCCGCCCTTGTCATCAAGCTCGAGGGCGCCCACGGGACAGTTTTCCATGCAGGAACCGCAGCCCAGGCACTTGTCGCGGTCGATCACAATATATTCGCGGCAGGATGGGCACAGGTTAAAAAACTGGGGCAGCGCATTGAACTGTTTTGAAAGCTTGTCAAGATGCTGAACCGGAGCAAACGGATTGCCGCACTTGGTGCAGATTTTCAGGGCGTATTCAACCTGCCAGTTAAGAATTTCACGCTTGGGGCCTTCCTGCTTGGCGCCCTCAGGCGAACAGGTTGCCGATGCTGCAAGATCGTTTTTCTTGATGATGCCGGTCGGGCACACATAGGCACACGATCCGCAGGCCACACAGTCCTCAGCCGACTGGTGGAACGGGCTGTCGACCACTTTGCCTGCTCCGCGGCCGGCGAACTGGATTGCGTTGGCGCCGACCACCTCGTTGCAGGCCCGTACGCACAGACCGCACAGAATGCAGTATTCATTGTCCTTACCCCAGTCGACGCTGCTGTCGGCAATGCCGTATTCGCGTGCCAGATCCTGCACCGCCTTCACATTGGGGCAGCGCGCCATGAGCAGCTCAACCACGAGCTTGCGGCCGGCGATGACCCGGGGGCTGTCGGTCTTCACTGCCATACCCTCGGCTGCCGGGTAGGTGCAGGAAGCCTCAATCGTGGTGCGGCTGCCCTGCTCGATCTCTACGATGCACATGCGGCAGGCCCCGTAGGGCTTGAGCGCATCATTGGAGCACAGGGTCGGAATATCGATTCCATTGGCGCGCGCAGCTTCAAGCACGCTCATGCCTTCCTTTGCCTTGATGTTCTTGCCGTTGATTTTTAATTTAAGCATGGTCCTTTCCTCTATTCCACTATCGGAGTAAGCGTTAGTTAATAGTCTTCAACATCTTCCCGTTCACGTCTTTGGGGAAGTGCTTCATCACCGTCAGAATCGGGGCGGCCGCGGTTTTACCCAGCGCACAGAAGCAGGCCGCGCTCATGGCCTCGCCCATGGTCTTCACCAGGGCCAGCTGCGCTTTTGTGCCGCGCCCGTCGGCGATACAGCTCACGATCTCGTTAAGACGCTTGACGCCTTCACGGCACGGGGTGCATTTGCCGCAGGACTCTTCCAGGAAAAACTCTGTCAGGAAGCGGGCCACATCAACGACATCGCAGTCCTCGTCCATCACCAGCAGACCGCCGGAGCCCAGCAGGCTGCCGGCCTTGCCGAGCGCGTCATAGTCGAGCTTCAGCTTCAGCTGGGAGGCAGGCAGAATGCCGCCCGAGGGGCCGCCGGTCTGGAAGGCTTTCACCTTCTTACCGCTGGCAGTGCCGCCGGCAAACGCTGTAATGATATCGCCGATGACCGTACCCATGGCGACTTCAACCCAGCAGGGCCGGGCCACATTGCCGGACAGGGCCACGATCTTGGTTCCCTTGCTGGCAGGTGTGCCGATACCGGCAAACCATTTGCCGCCCTTGAGCACGATAGCCGAAACTGTGGAAAGGGTTTCAAGGTTGTTGACCACGGTGGGCTTGCCGTTCAAGCCCTGATGCACAGGCAGCGGGGGACGCGGGCGCGGTTCGGCAAATGAGCCTTCCAGCGCGTTCAAGAGCGCGGTTTCCTCACCGCATACATAAGCGCCGCCGCCGCGTTTGACCTTCAAAGTAAATGAAAAGCCGCTGCCGAGGATATTCTTGCCGAGCAGCCCGACCTTCTCGGCCTGCTCAATGGCGGTCTGGACCCGCTCGACTGCCAGCACGTAGCGGTCGTTCAGGTACACATAGCCTTCATCAGCGCCCACGGCATACCCGGCCAGCAGCATGCCTTCAATCAGCATGTGCGGGTCGGACTCCAGGAAACTCTTATGCAGACCGATTTCAGGGTCGCCTTCAGAGCCGTTGCAGACAATGTATTTTTTGTCGCCGGCTGCCTTGCTGCAGGCCTCCCACTTGATGCCTGCGGGAAATCCCGCGCCGCCGCGGCCGCGCAGTTTGGATTCCTTGACCTCTTTGATAACATCAGCGGGCTTCATGCTCCCAAGCGCCTTTGCAAGGGCCTGATAGCCGCCAAGGCCGATATATTCCTCGATGCGGTCCGGGGCGATAATGCCCGCGTTGCGCGATACGATTTTGAGCTGCTTTTTGAAAAAATCTATTTTGCTGCCGTCCTTGACCTTCGCAAGTGCTGCGGCAGGGGCCTTATCAGCGGCGTATTTGATTTTCTCGCCGGTAACATCGACCTTAATGCTGTCAACGCGCATCAGGGCAAGGTCTTCTACAATCTTGCCGGCAGCAGCGGCCTTGACGATTCCGGCAGCCGCATCGGCCGTGACATTGCCGTAGACTATGCAGGGTTTGCCGGCCTTGATAACGCTCACCATGGGCTCGGCCCAGCTCATGCCGTTGGAGCCGACCAGGACAACGTCAGCGTTAACTTTCTGCTTCTTGACTGCGTCCTGCAAAGCGGCCGCCACTGTCTCGGCGCCTTTGGCAAGTCCGCAGGAAGCACTGCTCACCGTGATCCGGAGCGTCTTGGGCGCAAGCAGTTCCTGGCCAGCGGCCTTCATTTTCGCTAGGTCAGCGGCATTCTTCACCGCGCCCTTTACCTTCCAGGCAGCCTTTTTCACGGCAGCCGCATCGGCCTTCGCCGCGGGCCTGTCAAGGCCCAGCGCTGCCATCAAAACGCTGCGCTGCGGCTCGGGCAGGTCTTCCTTCACCCAGGCCTCTACGATTTTCCGGCTTATTTTTTTACCGCCGGCCTTGGCGGCCAGCATCTCGATGAGCTTGGGCTTCATCGCAGCCCGCATCCCTTCAGGCACGGCGGCAATCACTTTATCAAATGTTTCCTGTCCATCGGGTAACCATTTTATATCTGCCATTTTCCCGTCTCTCCTTTCAGGGATTAGTTCGATTCGCTGAAAATCTGCTCAAGCTTTGCCTGGGCCTGCACACCGCTGAAAATCTCACCGTCGACCATGATGGCCGGTGCCACGTTAGCGCAGCCCAGATCGCGCGCGGTTTCAACCGTGATGTTCGCGCCGGTTTTGGCGATTTTGTCCTTAATCTGCTTCAGGAGCGCGCCGCCGCCGTTAACATAGGCACCCGTGGAGGTGCACACGGTGACAACGTGCTTGCCGGGCTTTTGCAGCCGGAAGGCGCTGTAGCAGGTCAGCAGACGGTACATGACGGCCATGGGCACACACTTGCGCTGGCTTATCATGGTGACGGCCTCACGGGGGCAATAGCCGAATTCGGCCTGCACCGCATGCAGAAGTCCGATAACCGTTTCCTGACCGCCGGGGGTGCTTTCGATCAGCTTCTCAAGGTTGCTCAAATCAACGCCGCCCATGGTGGCGAAGGCTTTCAAAATATTGGTCTTGAAGGGATCGGGCACGATCTCCTTCACGATCGACAGAATGTGATCCTCGGCGATCGGGCCGCCCTTGGCCTTCTCATTGGCAATACCCATGAGCTTGCCGCGGAACACCTCGCGCATCATATCGGGCACTTCCTGCAGCATGCGCTCGAACATGACCTCGGCGTTGCCCTGCCACCCGGCAGCAGCCGCAACAGGAGCGGCCGGCTTCTGGTCGCCGTCGGGTTTCATGCCGAGGGCCGCCATCAGAGCGCTTCTCTGCGGCTCAGGCAGGTCCTCTTTGACCCAGGTTTTAACCAGGTCGCCGCTTACCGGCTGTCCGGCAGCCTTGCCGGCCAGCATCTGCAGCAGCTTGGGCTTAATGGCATCGCGCATCGCTTCCGGAACCGCGGCCATGAGCTTATCAAACGTTTTCTGTCCATCAGGTAACCATTTTATATCTGACATGTTCCCGTTCTCCTTTCAGGGATGCTCGCCTCAAGGCCGCCGTTATTCGGGCTGAGCCTTCTCAAGCAGTTTTTTATATTCTTTCTCCACCGTTGCCGCGGCGCTTTTCACCTGCGCGTCGGTCGCCTTCTCGAAGCGGCCCTGCGCGCGGATGTATTCTTCGACGGACCGGGGCTTCAGGGTTGTGTTGGTCAGGTTGTAGAACCCGCTTGCAACTTCATAGAGCGGAAACGCACAGGACTCAACCGCCTTGAAACCGACCTTCACGGTGTTCTCGGTCGGATACTGCCAGGCTGACGGGCAGGGGGTCAGAATATGAATATAGGCGCTGCCATCGGCATCCATGGCGCGCTTTACTTTTTCCATCAGGTCGAACGGATAGCTGGGGCAGGCGGTGGCGACATAGGCGATGCCTTCGGCAACGGCCACGGCCGGGAGCTTTTTCACCAGCGCGTCCTGCAGTGCATTGGAGGGCTCGTCGTCAAAGCAGATGATGAGCTCGGCTTTGCCTTTCTTAATGCGCATAAAGGCGGCATCGGTCTTCACGCCGAACAGGTCGGCGCCGCTGCGGCGCTCGCACACTGCTCCGGCACACGCCTTTTCCAGCGCCTTGCCGACAAGGCGGGCGGCAAGCGACACACCGCAGCCGATGCAGGTCTCGCCGTGTTGAGGATCGAAGTATTCCTGCGCAGGGATGAAATTGGGGACCATCAAGCTGAATTTATCCATCGTTATGCCTCCTGAGCCATGCCGATAACACCAAACCAGCATTCACGATGACAGACCCCGCAGCCGGAACATCTGTCAGTATTAGCATCAAAAAAGCCGTCATCCTGACGGACAACGGCGCCATGCGGACAGTAGATATAGCAAACCCCGCAGCGAACGCAGCGGTCCTTGTCCCACACCGGCCGCGCCACTACGCGGTTGCCGGGCTTAAACGCTTTGGCAGCGCCTGCCTGTACAGCTATGCACCGTAATGTTTTATTGGATACTTTAGCCTTGGATTCCAAAACCTGCTCCTTTCACGTCTGCATCTCTGTAAAGCACAGAGTGCACATGGGTGGTTAAGCGTTTTACAACAGGCCCGTTAAATCTCCTGGGGAGCCTTAACCGGGCAGACCTTGACGCATGTTTTACATTCCAGGCACAGCGCGGAGTCGATAAAAGCGCGATCTTTAATGAAGCGAATTGCTGTTCGCGGGCATAGATCAACGCATCCGCCGCAGCCGACACATGTTTCACGTGCTACTCGTACCATGGTATGCCTCCTTGAGTAATAAAATAGCATTGCCGTATTATTGAAATAGCCATTATCTAACGCAATTACCGAATATACACCCAAAAGAGTTAACAACCTTAATAATTTGGCTGCTAACTTTTTGCAGACTCGTAATTATATACAGTTTGGCCAATGGAGTCAAGCACTATGCTGAACTTTATGCCGGATCGGACACATGGTTGACTTGCCGGCACGCTTATATTAGAGTGATCGAACGATTCAGAACACAGGAAAGCGGCTTCAGGGGTACAGCAATTTTATTATATTAAATATATTAAAAAAATAAAAAATAATGGAAATACTATTTGTTTCTTCAGAAGTTGAGCCTTTCGCCAAAACAGGCGGGCTGGCTGATGTGTGCGGCGCCCTGCCCCTCCATATTGCCCGGCTCGGTGGGCGAATATCAGTGATCACCCCGTTGTACCGCGAAACACGCAGCCGACTGCAAACAACTGCCTGCGAAGCGAAATTTTCCGTTACCGTCGGGCCGCGCACGTTCGCCATGCAGGTACTGACCAGCAGAGGGCCCGCTGACGTGCCTGTACATTTCGTGCGCTGCGATGAGCTCTTTGACCGCGACGGACTCTACGAAGCAGGCGGCAAAGCATTCACCGACAACCACCTGCGTTTTATCTGCTTCAGCAAAGCGGTACTCGCCTTTTGCCGTACTTCCGGGATGCAGCCCGAGATCCTGCATCTCAACGACTGGCAGACCGCCCTGATACCGGCGTTCATGCTTGGCCGGGCCGCACAAGACCCGCTGCTGCACCGCTGCTCTTCAGTGATGACTATTCACAACATGGCCTATCAGGGCATGTTTCCCCCGGAAGTATTCGATCTGACAGAACTTGCACGCCAGCAATTCTGGCACCCGGGGCAACTCGAGTTCTGGGGGCAGGTCAACTTCCTCAAGGCCGGCATCGTCAACGCCGACATGGTCTCGACCGTCAGCCCCACCTATGCGCGCGAGATAACAACACCTGAATTCGGCTGCGGCCTTGAGGGCGTGCTGGCAACGCGCGCGCAGGATCTGGTCGGCATTCTCAACGGAGCTGACTATACCGTCTGGAACCCGGAGAGCGACCCGCTGATCAGGGCGCGCTACAGCATAGACGACCTGGCGGGCAAGCAGGACTGCAAACGCGAGCTTCTGGAGCGCTTCAGCCTTGCACGTTCCCTGATGCAGCGCCCGCTCATCGGCTGTATTTCCCGGCTTGTCGACCAGAAGGGTTTTGACCTGATTGAAGAAATTTTCGATGATATTATGAGAACCGATGCCGGTTTCGTGCTGCTGGGCACGGGCGAGCAGCGCTATCATGATTTTTTTACCCGCATGGCTGCCCAGCATCCGAGTCGCGTGGGCGTGCTGCTTGCCTACGATAACCGTGCAGCGCACAAGATCGAAGCGGGCTGCGACCTGTTCCTCATGCCCTCACGCTTCGAGCCCTGCGGTCTCACGCAGATCTACAGCCTCAAATACGGCACCGTTCCGGTCGTGCGCTCAACCGGCGGCCTGGCCGACACCATCAGCGATTGTGAGCGCGACCCGGAACGCGGCAACGGTTTTGCCTTTGCGGACTATGCTGGCAGCGCCCTGCTGGACGCACTCGTGCGGGCGATAGCGTGCTACGGGCAGAAGGAGCGCTGGAAGGCGCTTATGCAGCGCTGCATGGCATGTAATTTTTCATGGGATGTTTCGGCACGGGCCTATCTGGATCTCTACCGCAGGGCGCGGGATAAAAAAATGGGGCTCGGGGATTAGTTCGGAGTTCGGAGTTGGCAACTTACTATTGCCGGTCCACAAAGTCCACCTGTGTCCACAGCGTCCACCCCTAAAACGACCCGGCTAACGATGTATAATACGCTCAAGCAGGCCGGGCTTGCGGCCCACGGTTTCGATGTCGTGGTGTATATCGGGGTCGTTCAGGATATGCTCGACAACCCGCTGACGGCTGAACTCCAGAGCCGCGCGGATCATATTCCTGACAGCATAGGCGCTTGAGCGGCCGTGCGCGATCAATACCGGAGCGTTAACTCCCAGCAGCGGAGCGCCGCCGTACTCGGCATAATCGAAGCGTTTCTTAAGTCGCTGAAAAGCTCTGCGCGAAAACAGATAGCCGATCTTCGATGACAACCCGCGCTTGAGCTCCTGTTTAATCGCCGCTCCCATGCTTTCGGCGACTCCTTCGGCGGTTTTCAAAACGATGTTGCCGGTGAATCCGTCGCAGGCCACAACATCAACGTTACCGCGGAAAAGATCCTTGCCTTCGACAAAGCCGATATAGTTCAGGCTGCTTTTCTTCAAATGGGCATGCACCTGTTTAAGCACATCGGTGCCCTTGGATTCCTCCTCGCCGTTGCTCAATAAGCCGACCCGCGGATTTTTGCATTTCATCAGCGCCCGGTAATACACCGCGCCCATCAGGGCGAACTGGGTGATATTATGCGGCTTGCACAGATTGTTAGCACCCGCATCGACCACCAGCGCCTGTCCGGTAAGGCTCGGCAGAAACGTGCCTATGGCCGGGCGGTCAATGCCCGGCATGCGCTTGACTATAAACAGCGCGGCCGACACCATGGCGCCCGAATTGCCGGCGCTCACAAAGGACTCGCCCTGCCCCTCGGCCAGAAGCTTCATGCCGACACTGATCGAGGAATCCTTCTTTTTCCTGACGACATCAAGGGGGTTGTCCCCCATGCCGACAACCTGCGTGGCATGTTTCAGGCTGAGATGCAGCCCCTGTGTGTCGTGCCGCTCGAGTTCACGGGTGATAATACCTTCATTCCCGACCAGCACCACATCAGCACCGAAATCGCGGCAGGCCGCCACAGCACCCTCAACCGTTGCATGCGGGGCATGGTCGCCGCCCATGGCATCGACAATAATACGCAGTTTTTTTGTCATAGCAATAATTACGTGTGCAACTTCAATTAATCGTTTCCAAGGCAAAAATACTGTGTTATAAAAAGTATCCGTATCCGCGTTATATATAGCGTTTGCCGTGGTCTGTCAATTCTTAATTTGCCCAAAACCATATGAGAGGACGGCTGTCGCATGAAAGAAAAAATCCTGATCGTCGATGACGACAAGTATATATCCCTTCTCCTATATGATTTCCTCGATGACGAAGGCTATCTGTGCGAAACCGCAGATAACGGTCTTGAAGCCCTCGAGCGGGTACGCAAAGGTAATTCATACGACATGGTTCTGCTCGATTTTGTTATGCCCAGAATGAACGGACTTGAATTTCTGGCCGCTGTGCGCGACATCAACCCCAGACTGCCCGTGATGATGATCAGCGGCTACCGCACCCGCGAAAACACGCTCGAAGCCCTCAGGCTGGGCGCGATCGGCTTTATCAAAAAACCGTTCAGTCTCAAGGACGTGCTCAAAAACATGCGTCTTGTGCTGCAGGCCTCCCGGAGCAAAAAGGAACTGGGCCCCATCATACCATTCCTGAAAAAAGGCAGCATGGAGTTCGTATTCAAGACCGACGCGGTCGAGCCGGATAAAATGTCGCTCTACCTCGCCACTCACCTGGGCGAAATGGGCTTTATCGAGGGCCACCGCATCAGCACGGTAGCGCTGGCCTTTAACGAAGTCATCGCCAACGCAGTGGAGCACGGCAACCTTGAGCTGCCGGTTAATTATTTCCTGGAGAACCCGGACGGTGAAATCAGAGAATCGGTCTCCGACGAAAGCGCTGAGCGGCTGCGCACCGCGCGCTATGCCGACCGCACCGTCACCATACGCTACCAGTGCGAAAACGATGAAACCCGGGTGAGCGTCATTGACGAAGGTCCCGGTTTTGATGTTGACAGCGTGCGCGAATTCCTTGCATCCCGTGACGACAGCGCTGCCTCAGACCATATCGGCCGAGG
>Ga0194126_10001349_pt1 | contig 41182 bp, 32 predicted proteins | sample TA2KigC150mmetaG_FD_148641 | JGI IMG/M metagenome (GOLD analysis project Ga0194126, IMG submission 148641) | Freshwater microbial communities from Lake Tanganyika, Tanzania - TA2015035 Kigoma Deep Cast 150m | ecosystem: Environmental > Aquatic > Freshwater > Lake | place: Tanzania: Lake... | reverse complement strand
CGCATGATGTCCGCCAAACGTTCGCGCGCATGGCCATGAATGACGAAGAAACGGTCGCTCTGATCGCCGGAGGCCATACTTTCGGCAAAGCTCATGGCGCGGGCCCCGCCTCCCAAGTGGGGCCGGAGCCCGAAGGGGCCCCCATCGAAGAACAGGGCCTCGGCTGGAAGAGCGCCTTCCGCAGCGGAAAGGGCGGCGACACGATCACCAGCGGCATCGAGGGCGCCTGGAAGCCGAACCCTACGAAATGGGACGTAGGCTATCTGAAGGTGCTGTTCAAATACGAGTGGGAACTTCTCAAAAGCGCGGCAGGCGCCTATATATGGCTGGCTAAGAACGTGGAAGACGAGGACATGGTCGTTGATGCCCATGACCCGTCGAAAAAGCATCGTCCGATGATGACCACGGCCGATCTTTCCCTCAAGTTCGACCCTGCTTACGAAAGAATTGCGCGGCGCTATCTGGACAATCCCGAGGAATTCGCCGACGCCTTCGCCCGGGCCTGGTTCAAACTGACCCACCGCGACATGGGCCCGCGCTCACGCTATCTCGGACCGGAGGTCCCGGCGGAAGAGCTGATCTGGCAGGACCCGGTGCCCGCCGTCGGCCATCCGCTCGTCGACAAGAAGGACATCGCCGGCCTCAAGGGCAAGATCCTCGCTTCGGGCCTGACGATCTCCCAGTTGGTCTCGACCGCCTGGGCGTCGGCGTCCACGTTCCGCGGATCCGACAAGCGCGGCGGCGCGAACGGGGCCCGCATCCGGCTCGCCCCGCAGAAGGATTGGGAGGTCAACGAGCCCGACAAACTGAAGGCCGTGCTGCGGACCCTCGAGAAGATCCAAAAGGAATTCAACAGCGCTCAGCCGGGCGGGAAGAAGATCTCGCTCGCCGACCTGATCGTCCTGGGCGGGTGCGCCGGCGTGGAGCAGGCCGCGAAGTGCGCCGGTCACGATGTGGACGTGCCCTTCAGGCCGGGGCGCACGGACGCGTCGCAGGAGAAGACCGACGCGAGCTCGTTCGCCGTCCTCGAACCGGCCGCGGACGGGTTCCGCAACTACCAGAAGGCCAAGTACGCCGTATCGGCGGAGGATCTGCTGGTCGATCGGGCCCAGCTGCTGACGCTGACCGCTCCCGAGATGACGGTCCTCGTCGGCGGCATGAGGGTCCTGAACGCCAACTTCGGACAGGCCCGGCACGGCGTATTCACCAAGCGCCCGGAAACGCTGACCAACGACTTCTTTATCAATCTGCTCGACATGGGCACGACGTGGAAGGCGACCTCGGAAGACCCAGACGTGTTCGAGGGCCGCGACCGGGCGAGAGGCGAGCTCAAGTGGACCGGAACCCGCGTCGACCTCATCTTCGGCTCGAACTCCCAGCTCCGGGCCGTGGCCGAGGTTTACGGAAGCGGGGACACGGAGGAGAAGTTCGTCCGGGACTTCGCGGCGGCCTGGGCCAAGGTCATGGAGCTCGATCGCTTCGACCTCGCCTGAACGTCGAGGGCTGGCCGCGATCGCGGGTGTTCTCTTCCTTTCCTGACGTTCCTCGGCCAAGAAATAGGATTTTGACATCGACCGGCCGCTGGGCTGTTGACAACGTTCCTGGACCTCGCCTATCATCAACGCGCCGACTATGCCAGGCTCACGCCATCCCGGTCGGTCCGGGAGGGCGTTCGCTTTCCCGTGAGAAAATAGCGCTCCGGAGCGACCATGAGCCTGACCGCCGCGATCATCGCCGCCTACCTCGTCATTCTCGTCGGCCTCGGCGCGCTGGCCCGGCGCCGCTCGGGCGCGACCCACGAAGCGTTTTTCCTCGCCAACCGCGCCCTCGGCCCGGTCCTGCTGCTGCTGACGATGTCCGCCACGAACTTCTCCGCGTTCACCGTCCTCGGCTTCTCCGGGGCCGGCTACCGCATCGGCTGGGCCTACTACCCGGTGATGGCCTTCGGCACCGGTTTTATCGCCCTCACCTTCCTGTTCATCGGCATCCCGGCGATGCGCGCGGCCCGCGAGCTCGGCGCGGTGACGCCGCCGGAGCTGATCCGCCTGCGCCTGCCCAATCGCGCGCTCCACGCCGCGTATACGCTTGTCATGGTCGTTTTCACTCTCCCCTACCTCGCGCTCCAGCCGATGGGCGCCGGGTACGCGCTCAAGGAGCTGGCCGGCGTCCCCTATGAGTGGGGCGCCGGCATCGTCGTCGCGGTCGGGGTCGCTTACGTCCTGCTCGGCGGACTGCGCGGCGATGTCCTCACCGACGCGTTCCAGGGCCTGCTGATGCTGGCGACGCTCGCCGTCCTGCTCTTCGCGGCGGCGCGCGCGTTCGGCGGCTTCGCCGCCGCCGGGGCGAGCGCGGCCGCGACCGCGCCCGCCCTCTTCGGGCGGCCCGGGGGGGGCGGCTTCTTCACGCCCGGCATCTGGTTTTCTTACATGCTCCTCTGGTCGCTCTGTAACCCGATGTTCCCCCAGCTCTTCCAGAGGTTCCTGGCCGCGAAGGGCTCCCGGGTCATCAAGACGACCGCGCTCCTCTATCCGCTTATCACCGGCGTCCTCTTTTTCATTCCGGTGGCGCTTGGGGTCTTCGGCCGGCTCGCCGTACCCGGACTGGAAGGGAAGGCGGCCGACTCGGTGCTGCCCCTCCTCATCGCGCGGCTGCTGCCGCCGTGGGCCGGCGCGGTCGCTCTCGTCGCGGTCCTCGCGGCCCTGATGTCGACGATGGACTCGCAGCTCCTGACCCTCAGCTCGATGGTCATCCGCGACGGCGCGGCCATCGCCGGCGCGGCCGTGCCGAGGCGGCCCCTGCCCCGCTCGATGGCCATCGTCGGCCTGGCCTTGGCCGGCTTCCTCCTGGCGCTCCGGCCGTGGGCGCCGCTGCTGGAGATCGCCACAGAGGCGTTCTCCGGCCTGGCGGTCCTTTTCCCGGTCACGGTCGCCGCGCTCTGGTGGCGGCGGACGAACGCCTGGGCCGGCTTGGCCTCGATCGTCGCCGGCGAAACGCTCGTCGTTCTCTACCATTTCAAGCTCCTACCCTCGTTCGGGCTGCTTCCGGCGATCCCGGCGGTGGCCGCCGCCGCCGTGGTCCTCGTCGCCGGCAGCCTCGTCCGGCCCGGCGACTCAAAGCCGGCGATGAATCCGCCGCGCCGCTGGCCGGTCTGGGCCGTCGGGTTCGCCGCCCTCTTCGCGCTCGCCTGCGACTTCTGGAACTGGGGCGACGCGCGGCTCGGCTGGCTGGCTATGCCCCGCTGGCTCTGGTACCACATCGGCCTGGTCGCCGCCCTGTTCGCGCTGCTCTTCGTCGCCCTGCGGGCCCGCCGGCGCCATGAAGCTCCAAACACCCGATGAATATCATGTCCAATGGAAGAGAACTCGTTCCGAATTCTTCGGGCCCGACTGAGGTTTCAGCGGACGACGAGCTTGGTGAAGGGGAAGACGTAGGCCTGGAGGAGGATGAGCAGGCCCATCAGGGCGGCCAGGGCCAGGCTGTGGAAGAAGACATAGCGCAGGATCTCGCCTTCGTGGCCGTACCACTGGGTGGCCGTGCTGGCGACGACGATGCTCTGGGCGTCGACCATCTTGCCCATGACTCCGCCGGAGCTATTGGCCGCGGCCATCAGCACCGGGCTCAATCCGAGCTGCTCGGCCGTGATCCGCTGGAGGCTCCCGAACAGGACGTTCGATGAGGTGTCCGAGCCGGTCAAGGCCACTCCTAGCCAGCCGAGCAGGGTCCCGAAGAACGGATAGAGGAACCCGGTCCGGGCGAAGGCCAGGCCGAGGGTCGCGTCGAGGCCCGAGTAGCGCGTCACGTACCCGAGCGACAGCATCGCGGCCACGGTCAACAGCGAGAAGCGGACCCGGTTGAGTGTCCGGCCGTAGACCGCGACCGCCCGGCGGACCGAGACCCTCATCAGGGCCGCCGAGATGAGGGCGGCGACAAGGATGCCCGTGCCGGTGAACGAAAGGGCGTTGAAGGTGTAGACGGCGGCTTCGGCCGTCTCCTTGGCGACGATGGGGGGAACACGGAGAATAAGCCGATCCAGGCCTGGGACCGGGAACCGGAGGGCGAACAGGCCGTCGAGGAGGGTCTTGACCTGGGGGATGCCCCAGAGGAAGACGACCAGGCTCAGCACGAGCCAGGGCATCCAGGCCCGGGCGATCTCCTTACGTGAACGGACGGGCGCGGAGGATGCGGGTGGCGTAGCCGGGTCGTTTGCGGGCACCTCGTCGCCGGGCAGACAATGCGTCCCCTTCGGCTTCCAGAATCTCAGGAAGACGATCAGGGCGGCGATCGACAGGACGGACGAGAGGATGTCGACGAGCCAGGGGCCGTGGAAGTTCGAGACCAAGAACTGGGGCACGGCGAAGAATAAGCCCGCGACAAGCAGGGCCGGCCAGACTTCGCGTGTCTTGCGGAAGCCGCAGAAGGCCCAGACGAGCCAGAAGGGGATGAGGATGGAGAAGAACGGCAGCTGGCGCCCGACCATGGCGCTGAGGTCGCGGATATCGAGCCCGGTAACACCGGCCAGGGCGATGATCGGCGTGCCCAGGGCCCCGAAGGCGACGGGCGCCGTGTTGGCGATGAGCGATAGCCCCGAGGCTTGGAGCGGCGGGAAGCCCAGGCCGATGAGGATGGCGGCCGTGACGGCCACCGGGGTGCCGAAGCCGGCCGCTCCCTCGAAAAAGGCGCCGAACGAATAGGCGATGAGCAGGAGCTGGAGGCGGCGGTCGCGGGTGATGCCCGTCAGGCTGTCCTGCATGACCTTGAACGAGCCCGTCTCGACCGTCAGCTGATAGAGGAAGATGACGTTGAGGATGATCCAGCCGATGGGGAACAGGCCGTAGGCGGCGCCCATCGCGGCCGTCCGCATGGCCAGGCCGGCGGGCATGGTGAAGACGGCGACGGAGACGGCGAGGGCCGTGCCAAGCCCGAGAAGCGCCGCGACATGGGCCCTCAGGCGGAAGACGGCCAGCCCGCCGAGCAGGACGATGATCGGCAGCGCGGCCAGGAGCGTGGACATCCAGGCGGTGTGAACGGGATCGTAGACCTGATGCCAAGCCATGGCCTCACCTTCTGTTCTAGAGGATGCCGTCCGTTTCCTTGCTCAGACGGCCGAAGAACGCGACCATATACTTGTGCCGTTCGGCGGCGATGCGCTTTCCCTCTCGGGTCGTCATCCGGTCCCTGACCCGCGACAGCTTGACGAGGTACTCGCGGTAGGCCGTGTCGTCCCGGGTGTAGGGCTTCGTCCGGCGGACATCGACGCTCTTGTCGTGGAGGCGGGCCCCGATCTCGCCGGCGAAGAGGAAGGCCCGGCCGACGCCGACGGCGCCGATCGAGTCGAGCTTGTCGGCGTCGAACAGGATGCGGGCCTCGAGGGTCCGGGGGACGGCTTTTTTTCGGAACCGGTGGGCCCGGACGCAGTGGACGACCCTGCGGACGGTTCCGGCGTCGAAGCCGTGCTTTTCGAGGACGCGGCGGGCCAGGGCGGCCCCGGCCCGGCCGTGGCAGATACGGCCGTTCGAGCGGTCCTCCTCTTCGCGGCCGATGTCGTGGAGGAGCGCGGCCAGGCGGAGGACGTCGAGGTCGGCCTTCTCCTTGCGGCCGATCCTCAGGCAGAGCTGGAGAACCCGCTCGGTGTGGTCCCAGTCGTGGCTGCCCCGGGCGCTCTGGAAAAAGGAGCGGGCCTCGCGGCGGACGGCCTCGACGAGCTCGTCACGCAGGGCCCGGGCCGCGGGTTTCGGGGCCTTGGTCATTCGCCGATCATGTGGACGGCCAGGCCGTCCTTGAGCTTGGGCTCGAACCAGGTCGACTTCGGCGGCATGACCTTGCCGGCGTCGGCCACGGCGAACAGCTGATCGATGGTCGTCGGGAAAAACGAGAAGGCCACCCGGAACGCCCCGCCGCGGACCCGCTTCTCGAGCTCGGCCGTGCCCCGGATGCCGCCGACGAAGTCGATCCTCTTGTCCGTCCTCGGGTCGGCGATGCCGAGGACCGGGGCCAGGAGGTTCGTCTGGAGGATGGAGACGTCCAGGGACCCGATGGGATCGGCGGGGCCGTAGGTTCCCGGCTTGGCCTCGAGGACGCGCCAGCGGCCGTCGAGGAACAGGCAGAACTCCTTGCTCTTGCGCGGCGCCGCGCGGTCCTCGTCGCGGACGTCGAATTTCTCGGCGACCTTCTTCAGAAAGGCCTCCGGATCGAGGCCGTGGAGGTCCTTGACGACCCGGTTGTAGGCCAGGATCCTCATCTGGCTGTGGGGGAAGATGACGGTCAGGAAGAAGTTGTCGTCCTCGCGGCCGGTGCGGCCCGGGCGCTCCTTGTCCCGCTTCTGTTTGATGCGGGTCGCCGCCGCCGAGCGGTGGTGGCCGTCGGCGACGTAGAGGCAGGGGAGAGCGGCGAAGGCGCCCCGGATGTCCCGGACAAGGGCGGGGTCGTCGACCACGAAAAAGATGTGACGGACGCCGTCGCCGGTCGCGAAGTCGTACTCCGGGCCCTTCTCCATGGCCCGGGCGACGAGGGCGTCGACCGCGTCGCTCCGCTTGTAGGTCAGGAAAACGGGGCCGGTCTGCGCGCCCAGCGTCTCGATGTGGCGCATCCGGTCGTTCTCCTTGTCGGGCCGAGTGAGCTCGTGCTTCTTGATGACGCCGTCGAGGTAGTCCTGGCAGGACGCGGCCGCGACCAGGCCGACTTGGACGTGGTCGCCCCAAACCTGCTTGTAGATGTAGAAGCTCGCGGCGGCGTCTTGGAAGATCGTTCCGTCCTCGATGAGCCGGCGGAAATTCTCCCGGCCTTTGGCGTAGACCGCGCCCGAGTAGAGGTCGGTCCCGGGCGGCAGGTCGATCTCCGGCTTGCCGACGTGAAGGAACGAATGCGGGTTGCCCGCGGCCATCTCCCGGGCCTCCTCCGAGCTCAGGACGTCGTAGGGCGGCGCGGCGACGAGATGGGCGATGTCTTTTCGGGGCCGGACGCCCCGGAAGGGTTCGATGTGTGCCATGAGGACCTCCGAAGCACAGGTTGTATAGCAAAGGGCGCGTCCCCGTCAAGACCGGCCTCGGGGTGTCGTCTCCGTCCGCGCGGTGATCCTCTTCGCCTCCCAGGGGGACGGGCTCGGCGGCTCACGAAACTCGCGGGATCCAGACTAGTCCTCTCGATAGCAGGCTCAGACATCGTGAGCCGTCCTCTGCGAGGATACCCTCGTCCGTCCCCCTGTCCGGCTGGATCACCGCTTTATGCTCCCTTCGACGACACCCCTCGGCCCTGTTGTCAGCGGTCGTCTCCGTCCGCGCGGTGATCCTCCGCCAATCTCTGAGGAAGAAGTTGGGGACACGTACAAGGAGTACGTGTCCCCGTATCCGGCCGTGCTTGTTATAAGGCATGATTCACTCTACAATATCTATATGGGCCGAAAAGCGATCTTGGCCGCGGCGATGTCCGTCATCTTCCTGTCCGGCTGCGAAACTCAGGAGTCCCTGACCGGGAAAAGGATCAAGCAGGTCGAGAAGGGGCTGCTGCGGGCCGTGACCATCAAGGGCCAGAAGCCGGAGAAGCTGGCTCTGTCGGCCCGTATGCCTTTCTATCGGGTCCCCGGCTTGTCGCTGGCGGTTATGGACCGCCACGAGCTCGAATGGGCGAAAGCGTACGGTGTTCTCGACGCGCGGACCCAGGAGCCGGCGACGACCGAAACCCTTTTCCAGGCCGGGGCCCTCGCGCGGCCCTTGAGCGCGGCGGCCGCGCTGATCCTCGTCTCCCAAGGCCGTCTGGATCTCGACGGGCCCGCCCATGCGAGGCTCGAGAAGCGGGAAGGGCCGCCGGACGAGTCCGCCGGTCAAGCCCGCGTGACGCTGCGCGAGCTTCTGACGGACGATCCTGAGGCCGGGGACGCCGTTCTCCAACATCTCCTTGAGGACTCGGCGGGAAAGCCCTTTCCGGCCCTCCTCTCGGAGCTCGTCCTCGGGCCGCTGGGGATGACCCGCAGCGCTTTCAAGGACGCGCCGTCGGAGGGCCCGCCGGCCTCGGCGGCCTCGGGCTATGACCGGGACGGCCGGCCTGTCCAGGGAGGCCCCCTCCTTGACCCGGCCCCGGCCGCGGCGGGTCTGTGGACGTCGCCCGCCGAGCTCGTCTCGTTCGCCGCGGATCTCATGGCCTCGGCCATGGACAAGGGTGGGCGCCTTCTCCCTCCGCCCGCCGCCAGGGCCATGCTCACTCCGCAGGCCGGGACGAGGAGCTTCGGGTTGGCCATCGAAGGCTCGGGGCAGGACGTGCGCTTCCATCTGAGGGGGCGGACCGCCGGTTTCGCCTGCACGCTCGACATCTACCCCTACCGCGGACAGGGGGCCGTGATCATGACCAACAGCGCCAACGGGCTCCTGCTGGCCGACGAAGTCCTCCGGGCGCTGGCCGAGGTCTATGGATGGCCGGACTTCAAGCCCGTGGAAAAGACGCTCTACCGGCTCGATCCGTCGATCTACGCGGGATATGTCGGGCGCTACGAGGTGACGCCGGAATACGCGCTGGAGGTCACCCACGAGGACTACTATCTCGTCATCCGCCCGACCGGGCAGGCGCCGACGAGGTTCTACGTGGAAAGCCAGACCTTCTTCTTCTCCGTCGATCCCTACATCCGCATCCAGTTCCACACCGGCGAGAAGGGCGACGTGACGGGATTGACGCTCTGGCAGCAGGACTTCAAGCAGGAAGCCCGCAAGGTCGGCTGATCAGCCGCGGACCGCGTTCCGGCCGGCCGCCTTGGCTTCGTACATGGCCGCGTCGGCCCGGCCGATCAGGCCGTCCAGCGACTCGCCCTCCTGACGCTTCAGGCTGGCGACCCCCAGGCTGATGGTCAGCGACAGATGGCCCGACGGCGTGACGACGACCAGGTTCGAAGCGTCCTGCCGCAGGCGCTCGGCGGTCGAGAAGGCCTGGTCGTGCCCCTGCTCCGGCATCAAAATGAGGAATTCCTCCCCTCCCCAACGGCAGACGATGTCCGTGGCCCGGGTCGTTTTGCGGACCGTCTCGGAGAGGACGCGGAGCACCTGGTCCCCGATGAGATGACCGTGGGCGTCGTTGACGCTCTTGAACTTGTCGATGTCGAACAGAATGAGCGACAGCGGCCTCCGGTAACGGCGGGCCCGTTCGAATTCCCTCTCCGCGGCTTCCGAGAAGGCCCGGCGGTTGAGAAGCCCGGTCAGGTTGTCGGTGACGGCCAGCCGGCTCAACTCCTCGAAAAGGCGCGAATTCTCGAGGGAGATGGCCACCTGGTTGGCGAAGGGCTCGGCGATATGGACGTCCCGCTCCGTGAAACGGTCGGGCCGGGAGTCGTAAAGGGCCAGGAGGCCCTTGACGTGATCCTGAAAGACGAGGGGGATGCCCAAGTAGGAACGGAGGAGCAGGTCCTTCGGGACGGGCAGAAGGATGTCGTCGGGGCTGGTGATGGCGCTGATCAGCGGCCGCTTCCGGAGAGCGGCGCTGTCGCAGAGGCGGCACCCGGCCATGGGGAAAGACTGGCCGAGGAGCGGTTGGCCGTTCGGGAACCCACGCAGCCCGTCCAAACGGAGATCCGCTCCTTGGGCGGTCAGGAAGACGCCGATGTCGAACGGGATGATCCGGCCCAAGAGCTCCAGGATGAGGTTCGACATCTGCTTGGGATCGAGCGTCTGACTGAGCGTCACGCCCGTCTGATGGAGGGCTTCGGCGACACGCCGGACCTCCACGGCTTGGGCCTCGGCTTCCTTGACCGGCGTGAAATCGTAGAGGACGGCCACCCAGCCCTTGGCCCGGGAGGCCGGCCCGCCGAGGGGCGAGAGGTGAAGGTTGAAGGTCCGGTTCGGCTGTCCGCCGCGCTTCCAAGCGAGCTCGGCCCGTCCGGCGGCCGGGGCGGAGAGGGCCGCGGCCATCTCGGGCCAGGTCGAAAAGACTTCGTCCGCCGTGTGCCCGACGATGTCCTTGTCATTGGCGGACTCATCCCGGCCCCCGACGGAGGCCAGAAGCTTGCGGGCGGCCGGGTTCATGCCGGCGACTCGCCCCGCCTCGTCGAGGACGATCAAAGACTCTCCCATGCTCTCGATGACCTTCCGCCGGGCCACCGGGAGGAGGTCGACGAGCTGGAGCCGGAGGATGCCCCACAGGAGGAAGAGCCCGGCGATGACGAACCCGAACGGCGTGTAATCCTGGCCGGCGAAAGCGCCGTTTTGGCCCGAGATGAAGAGAAAATTGGCGACCCAGGGCCAAGGAAGGGCCAGGAGGAGGGTCAGGGCCTGCTGACGGTGGATATCCTTGAAGCGGAAAAAGGACCGGACGATAAGGAGCGCGGCCGCGACGAAAAGGATATAAGAATAGCCGGCGTGGACCCAGAAAAAACCGCCGAACTCGTAGGTCAGCGCGTGACCTCCTGCCGCCGGCACCAAGGAGAACTTTGACCAGATCAGGCGGTGGGACCCGTTCGTGGCGACCAGGATGAGCGTCGTGGCGGGGATGACCCAGAGGGCGACCCGCACGGCGACCCCCACCCGGTGCCCGCTCCGGGAGAACTCCAGGGCGAAGAGGAACAAGAGCACGGGGCTCGAGACGATCCCGAGATACTGGAGCTTGGAGAACAGGATCTTGGCCTCCATGCTGTAGGCCGCCGCCTGCAAGGTCGCCGCCACGGACCAGAGGAACACGGCCGCCATGAGGTAGGCCAGGGCGCGCCCGGTCGCCGTCGCCGGCCGCTGCCAAGCGATCAGGGCCACGGCGCCGGAGACGAGGGCGCCGACGAAAAGGATCAGGACGTAGAGGCTCAAACCTCCCCCGCTGGCGGTTCCTGGGGCAGCTCGGCGGCGAACGCCGGGGCGATCTCGAGGAAATTCTCGACGACCTCGGGGTCGAATTGGGTCCCGGAGCAGCGGATGATCTCCTTGACCGCGAACCGATGGGACGCGGCTTTCCGGTAGGGGCGCTCCGAGGTGATCGAGTCGTAGGTGTCGGCGATGGCCATGATCCGGGCCCCCAGGGGGATCTCCCGGCCCTTCAGGCCGTCGGGGTAGCCGCTCCCGTTGTACTGCTCGTGGTGGGAGCGGACGATCTTGCGGATGTCCTTGAGCTCGATGACGGGCGTGAGGATGCTCTCGCCTCGGGCGGGATGTTCCTTGATCTGCTTGAACTCGGCGTCGGTCAGCTTGCCGGGCTTGTTGAGGATGTGTTCCGGCACACCGATCTTGCCCACGTCGTGGAGGAGGGCGGCCAATTCGAGGTCGCCGAGCTCCTTGTCGCTGAACCCCATTTTCTTGGCGATCTTCAGGGTGAACTCCGTGACCCGGGTCGAGTGGTGGCGGGTGTACTCGTCCTTGGCGTCGATGGCCGTGACCAGGGACTTGACCGTGGACAGGAAGAGGGACCGCTGCTGGTCGACGAGGTCGGAGGTCCTCATCTTGAGGTTGCGGTTGACCAGGGCCAGCTCCGACTCGACCTGGCGCATGCGCAGGAGGGCCCGGATGCGGGCCTTGAGCTCGACTGAATCGAAGGGTTTGGAGATGTAGTCGTCGGCCCCGGCCTGGATGCCTTCGGCCAGCATCTCGGCCCCGCTCCGGGCCGTGACCAGGAGGATGGGCACGTGCTTGAGGGCCTCGTCCGATTTGACCGTCCTGGAAAAGGCGTGCCCGTCCATGCCCGGCATCATGACGTCGCAGAGGACGATGTCGGGGTTCTTTTCCCGGAGAAGGGCCAGGCCTTTCTCGGCCGAGTCCGTGAGCTCGAGGTCGTACTCGTCGCTGAGGAGCATCTTCATCAGCTTGAGGACCTCGGGATTGTCGTCGATGCAGAGGATGAGAGCGTCGTGGACTTTGGTCTGGCTGACCCGGCCGCCCTCGAGGTCGACCTTCTCCAGGTCGATGAGCTGAAGGCGGCGGAAGTCGGCGACGACGTCTTCGGGCCGGGGCTCTTCGAAGTCCGTCTCCCGCCTCTTCGGGGCGACCGGCTGGTCCTCGACCCGGCGGTCGAGGATGTCGGCCGGGAAGTGGTCCTCGCCCCTTTTCAGCTCGACGATGAAGCGCGATCCTTTCCCGAGCTGGCTTTCGGCCCGGATCTCGCCCCGGTGCAGGGTGACGATCTCCCGGGCCAGGGCCAGCCCGATCCCCGTCCCCTCCTGGGCCCGGGACTTGGAGCCGTCGACCTGGGAGAAGCGGCTGAAGATCGTCTCGAGCATGTCGGGCGGGATGCCGACGCCCGTGTCCTCGACGGTCAACACCGCGGTCTCGTCCCTCTCTTCGACATAGAGGGTGATCTTGCCGTTGTTCGGAGTGAACTTGAGGGCGTTGGAGAGGAGGTTGAAGACGACCTTCTCGAACTGGTCCGGGTCGATGGACAGTTCGATGGGATGAGGAGGGTGCTGGAAGTACAGGCGGATCCTCTTATGGTCGGCCAGGGGCTTGACGGAGGCCAGCAGCGGTGTCACGAACTCGACGAAATTGAGCATTCGGGGTTTGAGCCGCATCCGGCCCTCCTCGAGCTTGGTCAGATCGAGGAGGTTGTTGATCAGCTTGAGCAGCTTGTACCCGTTGCGCTGCATGGTCTCCAAGGCGTCCCGCAGAAGCGGGGACAGCCGTCCCATCTTGCCGTCGAGGATGGCCTTGAGCGGGGCCAGCATCAGGGTCAGCGGCGTCCGCAGCTCGTGATTGACGTTGGCGAAAAACTGGGTCTTGAGCTCGTCCAGGCTTTTAAGCTTTTCGTTGGACTCCTGGAGCTGAGCGGTCGTGCCTTCCAGTTGCAGGCGGGTCCGGAGCTCGCGGCGCCGGATGCTGTCCATGATAAAGGATCCGAAGGCGCCGACGATGAGGATGGCGGTCAGGAAGATGATGTTGTTGGTCATCAGGCGCCAGAGCGGGACTTCCACGCCGTCGACGACGATGGGATCCTGGCCGCCGAGGAACTTGACGAGGCTCGGGCCGACGTACATCAGCCAGATGCTCGCATAGAGGAAGACGGTCTCCCGGAAGGCCAGCGGGATGAGGACCATCATGCCCATGACGATGATGTTCATTCCCTGGTAATAGCTCGTGAAGAAGCCGCCCAGGATGTGGACCATGACGGCGATCCCGGCGGCGTCCACGAAGGCCAGCACGAAGGCCAGGTTCATGACGCCCCTCATGGTCTTGGCCTTGTCGATGAGGACGATGAGGACGCCGACGAGGGCGACGACGGCCAGCCGGATGATCAGGAACGTCTTCAGGTACTGGGGCGTGTAGATCGCGTCGAGGCCCAGGAAGCCCAGAAAGAGAAAGACGCTGAGGACGGCGGCCAGGCGGGTCCGGCCTCTCAGGTTGTACTCCTGGTTCAGCTTGTCTTCGAAAATCATGTCACGAGTTGACATTGGTCTTCCTCGCTCTGGTGACGTAGACGTATCCCTGGGGCGGGTCCCCGTAGGTGGGGATGGCCCGCAGGATCTCCCAGCCCGTCTCCTCGAGCAGCCCCTCGAGCTTTTCGGGGTCGAAGAAATCGAACGTGCCGGCTTCTTCGAGGTCGACGAGCTCCTGGGCGTCGTTGAGGAACGCCCTCAAGGACTCGAGGAGGAGAGGTTTGGGCCACTGATGCGGCAGGGCCTCCGAAGGCATGGCTTCGATCTTCTCGAGCAGGCGGGTGAACGGGCCCGAGGCGTCCGTGTCCGGACGCATGCTCGACAGGACCAGAAGGCCTTCCGGTCTGATGATCCGGTGGACCTCGGCCAGGGTTTCGGCCGGGTTGGAGATATAGGAGAGGACCAGGCTCATCAGGATCTTATTATACCATCCCGGTTTGACCGGGAGGTGGAGGGTCCCCTCCAGGGAGCCAGGCAGGATGAGGCGGCGGAAGTCGGGCCGTCCCGGGGCCAGGCCCCGGGCGTAGCGCGCGGCCAGGTTGAAATCGATGATGATCCGGTACTCGTGAAGCTCGAAGCGGGTCCTCAGCCAGTCGTCGAGGGCCGGCGTGATCTCTTCGCCGCGGAGGATCCGGTGGAGGCGGGGGGAGTAGTCTTCCTGGATTCGGAGGGCGCTTTCGAGGCTCAGGTTCTCGATCTTGTCGGCCATCTCCTCGAAGGCGCCGATCTCCCCGTCGAGGAAACGGCGGACGGCCAGGAAGGAGCTCATTTCGAGGTCGAGCCCGAGAAGGGAAAAGCGCCCCGGCTCCTTGAGGACGTCGAAGCGCGAGTTCAGCTTGCGGGCGGCCTGGCTCATGGCCTCGGGGATGAGGTCGGCCACCGTGATATGGGCGGGCAGGCCGGTTCCGCTCAGGAGGAGATGCTCGACGAAATTCCCTGTTCCTCCTCCCAGGTCGAGGAGCCTGTCCCCGGGTCGAAGCTCCAGGGCCTCGAGCTGGTCCCGCATCAGCTGCTGGTAGTCGTCGGACAGGGCCATGACGTCGTAGCCCAGGACGTTGTCGTCGCCGACGAGATAGTGCTTCCAGTAACTCTTCCGGTTCATGAGCTTTCGGGGCGGGAGCCGGTCCTTCTCGGCCCGCCGCATGACCTCCATGTCCTTTTTCGACGGCAGAACGGGCTGGAGCATGACCCCATGGAGGAACCGGTGGATGAGAGAGGTCAGCGTCCCGAACAGCCGGAGCCCCTCTTTCGACGTCCGGGCGTTGTGGCCGATGGGGACGGAAATGACCTCGCGGAGGGCGTCGGCCTTGACGCTCATGACGTCGCGGATGAACTCGTCCTTGACCCAGCTGTCGTGCTGTCCGTAGATCCAGGTAATGGGCAGGTCCAGATGGCGCATGTCCTCGCGGGCCTGCTCCAAGGTCGCCACGGAATTGGCGACGCCGTCGGCGACGTAGGGATCGACGTTGACGAGATTGCCCAGGACCGGCATGACGCCGAGCTTGATGCCGAGCTGGTAGTGTTCCAGGAAGTCCAGTCCGCAGTTGACCCGGACCATCAGGTCGCGGAACTCGGGCGTCCCCATGCAGGCGATCCAGTAGTCGATCCGCCGGCGGTTGGCCTCGTCGCGGAGGACGATCCGGGCCTCGAGGGCCGAGAAAGAGAAGGTCAACAGGATGATCTTCCCGGCTTTGACCTTGGGATTGACCCGCAGCCAGTCGAGGACGGTGACGATGTCCTCGGCGCCCTGGGTGAAGTTCGTGTTCAGCATCTCGTAGGGCGGCTCGGCGGCCTCGGGGGACCGGTGGCTCTCGCCCTTCTTGTGGATGCCGTCGTAGCGGATGACCGCCAGCGGCCGGCCCAGGAGACGGAAGTCCTCGCAGAGGGTCAGGGCCAGGCCGAAGAGCGTTTCCTTGGTCTTGCCGAAGGCCGGCGGCACGATGACCACGGGTACGGGATTGTCGTCGAGCGGCAGGGATGAATTGAGGAGGCCGACGATCTCCTCGCCCCGCGAATTCTCCAAGCGGATGACCTGGGGCTTCAAATAGGAGGCCCGGGCCAGGTCCCTTGCCGGGCCCGCCGGTCCCCAGGCCGCGAGCTGGCCGGGGATATCCTCTCCGTGACGGGCGAACTCCAGCCCCGGAGCATGGACCGACTGGATGCTCATCCGGCCGATGCCGAATTGGACGCCGTATTTCATCCGCTCGCCGCCCTCCAGCCCGTCCCGCGATACGTAACGGACCTCGCCGGTCTCCTCCCAGAGGAGCTTGTCGCCGTCGAGGATGGACAGGGATTCGAGCGGCGTCCCCTTGAGGAGCGCCGGCGCGTCCGGGTCGGCGATGAAACTCACGCCGCCGGGGCTGATATCGGTGACTTGCCCCCGGACCTTGCGGCGGAAGGGGGCCGGCAGGGGGATCTCGATCTTGAGGTCGGCCGCAGGGCTGATCCTCTTCTCGGCCCGCTTTTCCGAGTAGAACATGACTTTCGGGTACAGGCAGACCAGCTTCCCCCCGTCCGGCGTGATGCGGGAGATCATGGTCTCGAAGTTGTAGGTGGCGTAGCCGATCTGGAAGGAGACGAACAGGAGGTCCGAGGTCTTGAACTTGACGTTCAGGTTGTCCCCGGACAGGAGGCACGCCGCGGGCGGGGCGATCTCGGCGAAGGACAGGATCTCGGGCTGTCCTGAGCCGGCCGGGACGGCGGCGACCTCGACCCCTTTCTGCATGGCGCCGCGCAGCAGCGATTCGATCTTGAACGAATCCGAAAAGAGGACCATGTCGTCCGTCTTGAGGAACGGATAGCGGAGCTTGAGGTCCGCAAGGTCCCTTATCGAGACGTAGTCCGACAGGAATTGGAGGAGCGAATGCCGGCTCGCGTCGTCGAGGGCCTGGAATTCCACGCCGATCCCGCCCTGGTCGAGATCATGGCGGACGATGCGGCCGGTCACGCCGTATTGACGGCCGTCGGGCAGGGCGATCGTCAAGGGCAGGGAGGCCCCTTCGGGGAAGAACGACAGGGTCTTCAAGAACATGCCGTTCTCGCTGAGATTGACGACCTGGGCCTCGCCGAGGGTGCCGGCCTCGATGCGCACGTCCTGGGAGCCGTTGACGCTGATGCGCATGGAGGTCCGCTTCTCCCGGGATTTCTGAGCCAAGAGGAAATTGACCTTACGGAGAAGCACGGCCGGGTCCGACGGCTTGGCCAGGCAGCAGTCGATGCGGCCGTTGCTCACCAGATCGATGACCGAGCCGTTGCCGCCGCCTTCCGCCAGGAGGATCTTGATGATGGATCCCGAGTTGTTGAACATCTCATGGAGGAAACGGAGGAACTCGGTGCCTTTCATCCGCGGGAGGTCCTCGTTGACGATGATGACGTGGACCTCGGGCAGGGTCTTGATCAGGTGGATGGCCTCGACGCCGCTCGTCGAGGTCCGGACTGTGTAAGCTTCCCGCAAGGCCCGCTGGACTTTCTCGAGAAAAGAGAGATCGTCGTCGACGATCAGGACGACCGGCGTGTTCGTCGCCCCGCGCTTTTCCGTCTCTTCTCTTGGCATTGAGTTACGGGCCGCCTGTGGAGGGAACGAGTCTATCGCCGGGAGCGAACCATCCCCCGCGATACAGACTCCTACACCATAAGTTGCGTGACTCCATAGAGAGCCACACAAAATATAGGGGATAACTTTAGGACTGTCAAGAAGTTCTTGGCTTCAAGGACCTTACGGTCTCCGCGGACGCCCGGGCGTAAATGACGATATCCAAGCCGGCGCAAACCAGGGTGTAGCCCTCCTCGAGCGCTTGTCGAGCGCCCTGGACGTCCTGGGCGAAGATCCCGGCCGGGATCTTGCGCGAAACGCAGGCTTCACGCGCGGTCCGCACGGCCTCCCGGACGTCGGCGTCCTGGATCCGCCCCGGCTTGCCCAGGCTGGCCGAGAGGTCGTAGGGACCGACGAAGACGGCGTCGACGCCGCTGACGCCCAGGATCCCGTCGATCCTCCGGACGCCGTCGATGTGCTCGACCTGGGCGATGAGGACCGTTTCCGAGTTCGCGCTGTCCACGTTCTCCTGGAACCGCAGGCCGTAGCGGTTGGCGCGGCTGAACCCGACGCTGCGGCCCCCTTCGGGGGGGTACTTGCTCCAGTGCACGGCCCGGGCCGCGTCCTCGGCGCTGTCGACGTGCGGGACGATGAGGCCGGCCGCCCCGGTGTCGAGGGCTTTCTTGACCGCCGTCTCCGAGTTTTCCGGGACCCTGATGATGGCGGCGCACGGCGGGCGGACCGCCTGGGCCAGGCGCAAAGCCTCAGCGGGCCCGATCGCGCCGTGCTCCATGTCGATGAACAGCCAGTCGAAGCCGGCGTCCGACGCGATCTCGGCCAGTTCCGGCGAGGGCAGGCTGACGAGGGTCCCGATGAGGGGCTCTCTCCTCAGAAGGCGGTCCCGAAACCTGGGCGTTTCCATTTTCGGGTTCAATATAGAGGACGGCACACGATTAGTCAAACCTGTCGAACAGGTCCTCGTCCACACCGAGCCGGAAGTGTCCCGAGGCCGGTCTCAACGCGAAGGCGGAAAGGGATTCTGAACACGCACGCCGGCGAGCGTTCGGCCGTCGGCAAAGTCCTCGGAGAGAAGGACCTCGGCCCCGCCGCGCGCCGCCGCGACGACCACAAGGGCATCCCAGAACGACAGCTTCTCCCGGGTCTCGAGGCCGATGGCTTGGAGGATCGCCTCGCCGTCGTTGACGGCGACGTCCCAGGTCAGCAGGTCTTCGACGATCTCCCCGGCCTGAGGGGCTTTCAGGCGCCGGGGGATCTTTCGGGTCAGGGTGACGTAGAGCTCTTGAAGGACCTGGGTGCTGATCATGCCTCCGCCGGTCCGCCACAGGTCCATCATGATCTTTCGGGCCCTGATATGCTTTTCCCCCGCCGTCGTATCGTAGGCATAGACGATGACGTTGGTGTCGACGAATGTCTTAAGAACGTTCATGGAGGGCATCCCGTCCGGCGGGCTTCCGGCCCTTCGTGCCGAGAGCCAAACCCTGCTCCAGGCGGGCGAGTTGTCGCTCTCTCGCTTTGGCGTACCCCGAAGTGTTTTCGATCTTTTCCTCGATGGCCGCCCGGACATAATCGTTGAGAGAGCGGTCCTCACGGACGGCCATTTCCTTGGCTTTGCGGACCAGGGGATAGGGCAACGCCACGGTCAGATTCCTTTTCTTCATTTGTCTGTCCATAGACATAAATATGTGTATCACATAAATATGTGTTTGTCAACCTGCGCGCCGGAACTCAGGCGACGAGCTGGCCCTTGATGACCGTCACGGCCCGGCCGGCGATCCGGACCCGGTCGCCCTCGAGGCGCAGGTGGAGCACCCCGCCGCGGGCCGAGGCCTGATAGGCGGTGAAGGACGTTCGTCCCAGCCGTCCGGCCCAGTAGGGGACGAGAACGGTGTGGGACGAGCCGGTGACCGGGTCCTCGTCGACGCCGACGGCCGGGGCGAAAAAGCGGGAGACGAAGTCGAAGCGCCTGTCCGAGGACCGGCTGGTGACGATGACCCCGCGTGCCGGGAGTGAGCGCAGGGTCGCGAAGTCCGGCAGGACCGCGCGCACGGCCTCCTCGTCGGCCGCTTCGAACAGGACGTCCTCGGCGCTCATCCCGATATAGACGGGCTTGAGGCCCAGGGCCCCGACGACGGCCTCGGCCCAATCCGGCGGCCTCGGCAGGGGAGGCCGGGACGGGAAGTCGAGCTCGATCAGGTCCCCGACGCGGCGGGCCGTCAGGAGCCCGCTCAGGGTCTGGAAGCGGGCTTCCCGGCCGGGGGCGAGAACGCCTTGCTCCCAAAGGATGTGGGCCGTGGCCAGGGTTGCGTGGCCGCAGAGCTTGACCTCGACTTTCGGCGTGAACCAGCGCAGGCGGAACCCGTCGCCCTCGGTCAGCGGGAAGGCCGTCTCGGCCAGGTTCATCTCGGCGGCGACGCTCTGCATCCAATCCGCTTCGGCCGGCCCCCGGAGCAGGCAAACCCCGGCCGGGTTGCCCTTGAAGGGCTCTTCGGCGAACGCGTCGACCTGAAAAATGGGGATGCTCATTGGAACGCCCCGGGCCCTTAAAGCTTGAGTAGCCAACGGCCCAGCAGCGCGCTCGTGAACGAGACGAGCCCTCCGAGCGCCGCTCCCCAGGCGAGGTCGACGACCGTGACCAGGACGGGCCAATCCTTCAAGGTGGCCAGGTTGGTCAGGTCGTAGGTGGCGTAGGAGATCAACCCGAAGAGCGCGCCGAGCAGAAGGGCCTGCAACGGGGCGCCTTGGACCAGAGCGGGCCGGACGGCGAAGACGAGCAGCCCGACGATGAACAGCAGGTAGAAGAGCATGGCCGCGGCCCAATTGACCTTCGGGCTCAGCAATCCCCCGAGGTGCTTGCGGTAGAATCCTTTGGCCACGACGCCGAGCCAGACCATGTCGATCAGGAAGAAGACCGCCAGGGTGATGAGATAAAGCGTGACCATCTGCCGGAACGTCATTTCTCCACCTCCTTTTCCTCCGCCTTCTTGAAGAGGGGCGTCACGTCGCGCGTGCCGCGCTCGAGGTAGGGCACGCCCTTGTCCATCCACTCCGGCCGGGGCTTGCCCAGCAGGAAGTGGTCGAAGAACTCGTCCTGGTGGACGGTCCAGTGCTTCTGGTTCTCCCGCTGCCGGAGGCCGTGCTTCTCGCCGTTATAATTGAACATGTAGGCCTCTTTGCCGAGCCGCCTCAGGGCGCTGATGAACTCGATGCCCTGGTACCAGGGCACGGCGTCGTCCTCGTCGTTGTGGATGGTCAGGTAGGGGGTGTTGATCCGGTCGGCCCAGAACAGCGGAGAGTTCTCGATGAACCGGAGATACCCGTCCCAGAGGGGGGCGCCGATCCGGCTCTGGGTTTTCTCGTACTGGAAGGCCCGGGACATGCCGGAGCCCCAGCGGATGCCGCCGTAGGCGCTGGTCATGTTGACGACCGAGGCCCCGGCCTGGACGGCGGCGAAGATGTCGGTCTGGGTGATGAGGTAGGAGATCTGATAACCGCCCCAGCTGTGGCCCTGGATGCCGACCCGCTGGGGGTCGATGAAGCCCATGTCGAGGACCTTCTGGACGGCCGGCAGGACGCACTTGACGGCGCTCGGCCCCGGGTAGCCGATGTCGTAGATGATGTCGGGCTGGAGGATGACATAGCCGTTGCTGACGTAGCGGGCCATGTTGATGCTCGTCCCCGGCCCGGGGGTCGCGTAGCGGTGCAGGCCCCCGGCCAGGGTCTCGTAGATGTAGACCATCAGCGGGTACTTGCGGGACGGATCGAAATCCTCGGGCTTGGTGAGGATGGCCGGGAGAGCGACGCCGTCGCTGTTGATGTAGTCGATGAGCTCGGACCGGCCCCAGACATAGGCGGCCTGCTGGGGGTTGGCGTCGCTCGTCTTGCGCGGCGCGGCGAAGGTCCCGTCGCTCGTCCACAGGTCCGGGAATTCTTCGAACCGCTGCTGGGTGAACACATAGATGTCGGCGTTCTTGGCCTTCTGCAGGCCGCCGAGGAGCTTGTCGGCCATGACGAGCTTCTCGGGCGCCGCGTCCGCGGCCAGATCGACCCGGTAGAGGCCCGAGGCCTTGGTCCGGTCGTCGGTCACGTTGAGGAGCAGGGGCTCCTTCGCGGGCACGGCCTTCTGGTCCGGGTCGAGCCGGGCGTAGCGGAAAACGAGCTTGTCGCGCCGGCCGCGGCCCTGGGTGATCATCCGGGTTCTGGCGCCGTCGGGGCTGACCTCCCAGATATCGAAGCGGTCGTAGATGAGGACGGACTTGTCGCCCTCCGTCCATCCGGCGTTCCCGTAGGGATAGGGTTCGCTCGGCGAGTCGTGGGTCTCGTCGACGAGCGGGACGTTGATCCTGGCCGTGACGTTCGTCCATTTTCCGTCCGAGATCCGGTAGGTGTACCAGTGCTTGTCTTCGTCGTTGAACCGGAGCAAGTAGTTGCCGCCGGGAGAAAAAGTGGCCACGAAGGGGCTTTTTTCGAGGACCTTTTTCCTGGCCCCGTCGGAGAGGCCGACGAGATGGACATCGAAATAGCTCCGGTCCCAGGAGATGAGCTGGCGATACGGGACGTCCGAGATCCCCAGGGCCAGCTTGGCGTCGTCCGAAAGCCTGATCTCGGGAACGTCCCCGGCGGCCAGCCGGACGAATTTCTTGTCCTTGGGGCCGAGGTGCATGACGCACATCCAGGCGCGTTTTTTCTCCTCGTCGGCTTGGGCTTTCTGCATGGGCTGAAGGTGCGGGTCTTTCCAGCTCCAGATGTCGACCTTGATCGGGTCCGGGGCGTCCTTGGGCTCCGGCTCGGGGGCCGCGGCGATGCCGAAGAACAGACGTCCGCCGTCCTTGGAGAACACGAGCCGGCCGTTCTCGCTGACGGCCATGCCGGCGGGGAAACCCTTGGCCGCGGACGGGGCCAATTCGGCCGCCGCCGCCGCCGAAGCTGTCCAGTGGTAGAGCTTGGAGGCCGGTCTTTCGGCGGCGTAGTCGTCGCGGTCGCTGGTGAAGGCCAGCTGCGCGCCCTTCTCGTCGAAGGTCAGGTTCTTGTAATGGCCCAAGCCCTTGAGCAGACCGACGGTTCGGCCCGAGGCCGCTTCGAGGGCGAAGGCGCCGTCGTTCTCCGGGGCCTTGGAGGAGACGGCGTAGGCCAGCCACGTGCCCGGCTTGTTCCAGAGGTAATCGTCGACCTCGGCGATCCTCGTTTCTTTTCCGGAGGCCAGATCGCGGACGACGAGCTCGCCGCCGGGCTCCTTCTTCTTTTCCTCTTTTTTCGGCTCTTCCGTCTTCTTCTCTTCGGGTTTGGCGGCCTGTTCGGCTTCGGGCTTCTTCAGCGGCGGCTCGAGAAGGTAGGCGACGCGCGCGCCGGACTCCTCGGGGAGCTTGAAGCTCTTGACCCGGTCGACGGTCACGACCTCGCCGGTCCGGAGGTCCATGATGCCCAGGGCGTTCTTGGGCTGGTCCTCGGGCTTTTTCTTGTCCTTCTTGGCCTTGTCCACGTCCGCCTTGGGCGGGGCGATGGTGAACACGACGTACTTGCCGTCGACAGTGATGACCGGCTGGTTGCCGCGCGCGGCCCGGAGCTCCTTGTCCGTCCGCAGGTCGCGGGCGACGAGCTGGCCGTCGCCCTCCTGAGCGACGAGAGCGTAGACGAGCCAACGGCCGTCGCGCGAAAGCTCGGTCGCGCGGATGGACATCCAGCTGTCGTAGGCGTCGTAGGAGAGAGGCTTCTTGGAGGCCGCGACATCGGCGCCCGCCGCGAGCGGCATGGCTGCGGCGGCCAGCAAAAAGGCTTTCAGAAGCAAGAGACCGGATCTTTTCATCATGGGGCCTCCTCGGTCAACGCTAAGTCCGGCGACACGCACCTTCGGTCCATGTCCCCGGTCCGGCGGCGGGGGTGAGAAAAGCATGGGACCGGACTATACCAACCCGCTCGTTGCCAGTCAACTTGGAAAGCCGGCTCGCCGCGGAGGTCAACCGGCCCCTTCCTCAGCCCCTGAAGTAGAGATAGGCGGCCAGGATCAGGGCCAGGACGGCGACCGAGGCAATGACGTCCCGGGCTTGCCAGCTGGCCCGCGATTCCTTCCTGTGCTCCTCCGTGATCGTGCCGTAGGTCAGTCCGCTGATCTTCTCGTAGGACGGCTTCTCGGTCAGGTAGCTGACGACGATCATGACCACGACGCTCGCGAGGAAGATGATCAGGCTGTAGTACTGGAAGAAGATGTTGTTGACGACCCACAGGAACGTGCCCTCGGCGTAGCTGAACCCGGCGGCCATCTTGACCGGGGTGTCGACGGCCAGCCGGAACAGCCCCAGCGAGAAGCCCGTGATGAGGGCCGCCAGGCAGCCCTTGGCGTTCAGGCGTTTCATGAACACGCCGAAGAAGAAGACGACGAAGATCGGCGGCGCCAGGTAGGACTGGACGCCCTGGAGGTAATCATAGAGGCCGCGGCCGCCGCGGATCACCGGGATCCAGGCCAGGCCGATGAGGACCATGACCGTCGTGGCCAGCCGGCCCATGTGGACGAGACGCGCCTGGGAGACGTTGGGCCTCAGCCGCGAGTAGAAGTCCATGGTGAAGAGCGTCGAGGAGGCGTTGAACACGCCGGCCAGCGAGCTCATGAGCGCGGCCAGAAGGCCGGCCACGACGATGCCCCGCACTCCCATGGGCAGGACGGTCGTGACCAGCATGGGAAAGGCCTTCTGGGCGTTGGCCCGGATGAGCTCGCCGCCCGCGCCGAAGAGCTCCTGCTGGAGCGCCGCGCTCTGTCCGCTCTTGGCCAGAGCGAAGGCGATCATGCCCGGGATGATGAAGATGAACACGGGCAGGAGCTTGAAGAAGGCGGCGGCGATCGAGCCCCGCCGGGCCTCCCGCTCGTTCGGGGCCCCGAGGGCCCGCTGGACGATGTACTGGTCCGTGCACCAGTACCACAGCCCGATGATGGGCGCGCAGAAGAGCATGCCGATCCAAGGATAGTTGTCGTTGAAGTACCAGGCCATCCGGCCGGCCTCTTTGACCGGCGCCCAGGTCCCTTCGATCCCGGCCGGGACCAGGGGTTTCCACAGGTTGAACATCTCGGAGCCGGCGATCGACCGCAGCTCGCCCCAGCCGCCGAGGGCCTTCAGCCCGAAGTAGGTCACCAGTGTCGAGCCCAGGATCAGGACCAAGGTCTGGAGGGCCTCGGTGTAGGCGACGGCCTTGAGCCCGCCGAGGATGGTGTAGACGCCGGTGAACAGGATGACCAGGATAGACCCGATCCAGAAGCTGTCCAGGCCCATGAACCGGAGCTCGGGCAGCAGGACGCTGAAGACGATGCCGCCGGCGAAGATGCCGACGGCGATCTTGGTCAGGACGTAGGCCACGAGAGAGATGAACGACAGGACGGTCCGCGAGGCCGGGGAGAAGCGCCTCTCGAGGAATTCCGGCATGGTGAAGACCTTGGACCGCATGTAGAACGGCACCATGACCCAGCCCAGCACGAGCAGGCACCAGGCGTGCAGCTCGTAGTGGGCCATGGCGACGCCGTCGGTGGCCCCCGAGCCGGCCAGGCCGACGAGGTGCTCCGAGCCGATGTTGGAGGCGAAGATCGAGGCCCCGACGATGAGCCAGCCCAGGTGGCGCCCGGCCAGGAAGTAGTCGGTCGAGGTCTGCTGCTTTTGGCGGATGACCCACCAGGCCAGGCCCAGGATGATGACGAAATAGGCGGCGATGATGGCCCAGTCGACGGGGTGAAGAGCGGACATGGTCTTCTCCTTCAGCTCATTTTGGCGAGCAGCGCCTTGAAACGGGGATGGCCGCGCAGCGGGTCGAGGTCGCCGTCGTGTTCGTACCAGCCCTTCTGGAGGAGCCCCCCGGCGGCGGCCCTCTCCAGACAATCGATGGCCACCTCGATGTCCCCGGCCAGCGAGTGGATGCACCCCAGGTTGTAGAGCAGCATCGGGTCGTCGGGGTCGATCTTGCGGGCCCTGCGGGCCCACTCGAGGCCCTTGTCCTTCTCGCCCAGGGCGACCAGGCCGTTGGCGCCCATGTACAGGGCCCGGGCGTCGTCGGGGTGGAGGTCGACGTGGCGGGCGACGAGAGCGACCCCTTTCTCCCGAGAGGCGCGGGCTTCCTCGTGGCGCCCGAGCTCGTCAAGGACGGGGGCGACGAGGAGAGGGGAGTAGAAATCCTCGGGCCGGACGCGCATGGCCTCTCTGTAGAGCTCCACGGCCCGGCCCAGCTCCCCCCTGGCGAAGACGTGCCGGGCGTAGAAGTACCAGGCCTCGAAAAGCTGGGAGTCGAGCCGGACGGCCTTCTCGAACGCGGCCTGGGCCTCGTCCTTATGATCACCGAGAGAAAGAGCCACGGCCAGCGAGGCTTGGGCCTGGGCCGACTCGGGGGCCAGCTCGACGGCCCGGCGGCCGGCGGCCTCGGCCTGCAGGCGGACGGAATCACTGCGCTCCGAATATAAATAGATGTAAGACCAGCAGTCGGCCAAGCCGGCGCAGGCCAGGGCATATTCGGGGTCGAGCTCCGTGGCCCGGGTGAACAGCTGCAGGGCGAACTCGATGTCGTGGCGCCCGTAGCGGTAGTAAAAGCTCCGCCCCCTCAGATAATAATCGTAGGCCTGGACGTGGCGGGTGGGGATCTCGGACAGGGCGCCCTTCTCCTGGGGGCTGAGCGTGACCTGCAGGGCGCGGACGACGTTGCGGGCGATCTCCTGTTGGATGGCGAAGACGTCGCTGAGCTCGCGGTCGTACGACTCCGACCAGAGGTGGAAGCCGCGGGCGGCGTCGATGAGCTGGACCGTGATCCGCAGCCTGTTCTCGGACTTTCGGACGCTGCCCTCGAGGATGGCCTCGACGCGGAGCAGGTTGGCGACCTCGCGGAGGTCGACGGCGGAGCTCCCGAACTGGAAGGAGCTCGTCCGGGAGGCGACCTGGATCCCGCGGACACGGCACAGGGCGTTGATGATCTCCTCGGCGATCCCCTCGCAGAAGTAGGCCTGGTCCTTCTCGCGGCTCATGTCGGCGAACGGCAGAACGGCGATGGAAGGCACATCCGCGGCCAGGGCCTCTCCGCCCGCCTTGTGCAGCAGCTCCAGCTCGTCCCGCAGGTCGCGGGCCGAGGCCATGCGGTAGCGGGGCTCCCGCTCGAGGCAATGGTGCAGGATGCGGTCGAGGCGCTTGGGCAGGCGGGGGTTGAGCTCGATTGCCGATCGGGGCTTGTCCTTGAGGATGGCGGCGACGATGCCGGCCCGGGTCCGCCCCAGGAACGGCAGCCGTCCCGTGGCCCACTCGAAGAGCAGCACCCCGAGCGAGAAGATGTCCGAGCGGTGGTCGAGCGGCTCGCTTTTCAGCTGCTCGGGCGACATGTAGACGACCGTCCCGGCGAATTCCGAATCGAGCGTCGCCGTCGTCGCGTCGTCCACGGGCTTGGACAGGCCGGGGGAAGGCAGGGCCCTGGCCAGGCCGAAGTCCAGGACCTTGAGGGCCCCGGACTCGTCAACGATGATGTTGCCGGGCTTGAGGTCGCGGTGGATGATGCCCCGGTCGTGGGCGGCGGCCACGGCGTCGGCCAGAGGCACGGCGACCTCGAGGAAGCGGTCGAGCGGAACGCCGCCCGGCGCGATCAGCTTCGAGAGGGGTTTCCCCTTGACCAGCTCCATGATGAAAAAAAACGTCCCCTCGGCCTCGGCCACGGCGTAGATGGTCACGATGGAAGGATGGCTGAGCGCGGCCACGGCCTTGGCCTCGCGTTCGAAGAAGGTCCGCCGCTCGGGGCTCCGGGCGAAGCCCTCGCGCAGGAACTTGATGGCCACGTCGCGGTCGAGCTTGAGGTCGCGGGCCTTCCAGACGACACCCATGCCGCCTTCGCCGAGCTTCTCGACGAGGAGGTAGTTGCCGAGGACCAGGCCGGCCTCCGGATTCATCGTCCGTTCTCCTCCCAAGACACTACAGCATCCGAGGAAAGGCTGTCAATATGGCCGGGAACAGCGCCGGGGCGGCGTTGAGGGACACGCGCCTCCCGCGCGCGGCCCCGATCTTCGGCGGCTTGCCGCCGCCTGCCCCCGGTGGTAAAATATGGAGAGAACGCGACGAGGAGAGGAGATCCCCCGTGAGTGAAGCGACATACATCTGCTCGGTTTGCGCCAAGAAGATCAAGGTCGGGAAGGGAAAGCCCGTGCCGCTCTGCTGCCGCAAAGAGATGGAGCCGCTGCCCTTCTGCACGACGGCGCCGAATCCCGAGATGGCCCGCAACTACGAGGCCGACGAGCCCTGCGACGACGGGACGCTGGCCAAGAAGAAGTAAGACGTCTAGTCGATAAGGCCGGAAGCTCCGGCTTCGGCCCGGCGGAGCAGGTCTTCGCAGCTTGCGCGGTCCGGCGATTGCATCACGACAATGAGGACGCGGCTCGTCCGGGCGGCGGCGGCGTAATCCCCGGTCTCGATCCGCTCAAGGAACCGCAGGCCCTTCGGGTCGAACTTCCCGGAAAAGAAGTGGCGTCCGAACCTTTCGTAGACGCGGCGGGAATCCTCTTCCGAGGGGTAGGCGACGACGAGAAGCAGCGCCTCTCCCGCGCCCGTCAGGTATCTGGCGAAGACGGCCTCGGCTTTCCCGTGGAGCCCCAGGACGGTCTCGTCGGCCAGGAAATAGTGGGCGTCGAGGGCCTTCTGCTCGCGGAAGACGAGGACGCTCGCTTTGTCCAGGCCGTCGGCGGGCAGGGCGGCGAGGACACGGCTCGAGCCGGGCGCCTGGGCGGCGGGGTTCATGACCGAAAGGCACAACAGGCCGGCCGCGGCGAGGAGGATCGTGACAGGGTGACGGGGTCGCATTTTCGGCGGGAAATGTACCTGAATCCCGGCCGGGCGTCAAGGACCGGAAGCTTTCACGCTGTCGCTACAACGAGCGCGGCGTCCTTGACATCGGCTCTCCCCGTGCATTAGCATCGGCGGTGACGGAACGCGATCCCAGCCGAGAGGAAGGAGAAGGGCCCCATGAGAACACAGCAACGACCTACAGGATGCCCGCACCATGCCTGGACAAGGAGGCGTTTCCTGGCCGCGGGCTGCGCGGGCGCCGCGGGGGTCCTGGCGCCGTCCGGGATCTTCACGGCCTGCAAACCGTCCGCCAGGACGCGGATCAGGCTCGTCTATGCCCTTCACGCCCCGGTCCAGCCGGGACCGGACTGGCCCAACGTCGGGTTCGACTTCCGGCCGGTCATGGAGCGGATGACAGCGGAGCTCGGACGGCGCCTCCCGCGCTTCGAGTTCCTGCCGGTCATGTCCGACGGACCGGAGACGACCCAGAGGATCCTCGACGAGGACAAGGCCGCGCCGGTCGACGGCTACGTCGTCGTCCAGCTGAACTGCTGGAACCGGGTCGTCCAGGGGGTCGTGGAAACCGGGAAACCGACGCTCTACGCCGATTTCCAGTACGGCGGCAGCGGGGGCTTCCTCGTCTACACCGCCGGGCTCTTGCGCCGGAACACGCCGAACTTCGGCTTCGTGGCCTCTTCGAGCATGGACGACCTGGTCGCCGCCGTCCGCTGCTTCGACGTCGTCGGAAGGGGCGGGAGCGCCGCCGATTTCGCGGCCGCCGTCCGGCGCGCCCGGCTCGAGGGCACGCCGGCGCCGGGCCGGCTGTCCTGCGCGGCCGACGAGCTTTCGGCCTTGTCCCCGGCCGAGTGCCTCGTTCGGATGAAGGCCTCGAAGATCCTGGCCGTCGGAGGCAACTGGCCAGGTCTGGCCCCGGCGGTCCAGGAAGGGATGGGCATCGAGGTCCTCAATGTTCCCTTCGCCGAGGTCAACGAGGCCTGGGCCGCCGCCGACAAGGACCAGGCCCGGGCCGTCGCCGACCGGTGGGAGCGGACAGCCGCCAAGATCGAAGGCGTCGACCGGGCGACCTTGGAGACCTCGGCGGCCATGTACCTCGGACAAAAAGCGGTGCTCGAGAGATACGGCGCCAACGCCATCACCATCAACTGCCTCGGCGGGTTCTACGGCGGCCACATCCACGCCTATCCCTGCCTGGGGTTCCACGAGCTGCTCAACGAGGGGCTCATCGGGGCCTGCGAGTGCGACGTCCGGTCCACGGCGACCATGGTGGCCGTGACCGCCCTGACCGGCGGCCGCCCGGGATTCATCTCCGACCCGGTCATCGACACCGCCTCGCGCCGGATCATCTACGCCCACTGCGTGGCTTCGAACCGGGCCTTCGGGCCCGACACGTCGCCCAACGCCTTCGAGATCCTGACCCACTCCGAGGACCGCCAAGGGGCCTCGGTCCGTTCGTTGCTGCCTCTCGGCGTCATGACCTCGACCCTCGAATTCTCGCCCGAGCGCAAGACCGTCCTCTTCCATCAGGGCATTGCCGTCGAGAACGTCGACGACGACCGGGCCTGCCGGACCAAGCTGGCCGTCGAGCCCGCCGGGGACATCGAAAAGCTCTTCGCCGAGTGGGACCAGTGGGGCTGGCACCGGGTGACGTTCTACGGCGATCTGAAGGGGCCGGCCTACGCCTTGGCCGACGCTCTGGGCTGGAAGGTCCACGAGGAGGCCTGAAAGGTCCCGGGACACGCGTCCCGGGGGTCCTCCGCGTATTGAACGGACCCCGCTATTGAGATAATATACCGGGGGAATCAGGAGACGACGAAAGGACCCCTCCATGCCCGAGTCATTCATCGAACAGAAAACAAAGAGGATCGCTCTGCTCATCGACGGCGACAACGCCCAGCCCTCGCTCATCGGTCAGATCTTGACCGAAGCGGGGAAGCACGGTTTGGTGACCATTCGCCGCATCTACGGCGACTGGACGACGGTCAGCATGTCCGGCTGGAAGCACGCCCTCCACGACAGCGCCATCCAGCCCATCCAGCAGTTCCGCTACACGATCGGCAAGAACGCCACCGACAGCGCCATGATCATCGACGCCATGGACATCCTCCACGGCCATCTCGTCGACGGCTTCTGCATCGTTTCGAGCGACAGCGACTACACGCGCCTGGCGACCCGGGTCCGGGAGATGGGCTTCTTCGTCATGGGCATCGGCAAGCGCTCGACGCCCAAGGCCTTCGTCAACGGCTGCAACATCTTCATCTACACCGAGAACCTCGTGCCCCGGGGGCGGGAGAGGGACCCGCGGCGGCGGGACCGGGGCGGGGCGTCGCGCAAGGGCGGCGGCAAGGAGGTGCGGGAGGAGCCCGAAGAGCGCGGGGAGAGAGGCGGCAAGTACGACCCCGTGCCGCTGCTCAAGGGGGCTTTCGACATGGCCGTCCACGAGGACGGCTGGGCCAACCTCGGGGAGATCGGCTTTTACCTCCGCCAGCTCGACCCGGGGTTCGACCCCCGCACCTACGGCTTCAAGCAGCTTTCTCAGCTCATCAAGAGCCAGCAGCCCCTCTTCGAGGTCCAATCCCGGGGAGAGGAAGGGGGCGGCGCCGCGATCTACATCCGCCTTCGCGAGAGCCGGGACTGAGCCCGGCTCCGCGGGCGGTGACGATGGACAAGAAGCTCGAAGAGCTCAAAACCCTGTTGACCTCCTACGGATCGGCCGTCGTGGCTTTTTCCGGGGGAGTGGACAGCACCTTTCTGGCCCGGGTCGCCCGCGACACCCTCAGCGACCGGGTCCTCCTGGTCACGGCGACGTCGTCGACCTATCCGGCGTCGGAGCTGGAGGAGGCCCGGGAGCTCGCCCGGCGGATGGGCTGTCGCCACGAGGTCATCGTCTCGGAGGAGCTGGCCATCGAGGGCTTCGCCGACAATCCTCCCGACCGGTGCTACCACTGCAAGTCGGAGCTCTTCGGCAAGATCGCGGCCATCGCCCGCAAAGAGAAGTTCGGGGTCGTATGCGACGGCAGCAACGCGGACGACCTCGACGACTACCGGCCCGGCCGGAGGGCGCTCAAGGAGCTGGGTGTCCGTTCGCCCTTGTGCGAGGTGGGCCTGACCAAGGCCGAGATCCGCGAGCTTTCGGCCCGCATGGGTCTGCCCACGGCGACCAAGCCGGCCTACGCCTGCCTGGCCTCCCGGTTCCCCTACGGCGAAAAGATCACCGACGAAAAACTGAGGATCGTGGGGGCCGCGGAGGAAAAGCTCCGGGCCCTGGGCTTCCGCATGTTCCGGGTCCGCATCCACGGCGACGCGGCGCGACTGGAGTTCGACCGGGCCGAAATGGGCCGGGCTTGGGCCATGAGGGACGAGCTGAGCGCCCTCTGCAAGGAGGCCGGGTTCGTCTTCGCCTCCCTGGACCTCGACGGCTACCGCACCGGCGCCATGAACGAAGCCCTGGGAAAGCGCTCCGAGAAATAGTCCCTTTCCCCGTCCGGGGAAAGTCCTCTGCTCGGCTTTGCGAAGGATATCACCCCTAGCCCCCCGGCCCCCCCGGGAACCAGTCCCTTGCTCTTTTCAGATATTTCCCAGAATTGTGGCTCCGGGCTCTCCGCCACAATTCTGTTGGTCGCTCCCGGGAGTCCGCTCCCCACCGGTCCCCCTCCGCTACGGGGGTCGTCAGGGCGACATCCTTCGCTGCCTCACGACAGACTTCCCCCGAGAAATGATTATCTAAAAGCAATCTTTCTTAGCTTCTCAGGTCCGGCGACCTGTTGAGCTCCGCTTCGGCGGCGATGTAGCCGAAGGCCGGCCAGTAGGGCAGGGCGACGATCTTGCGGAACATCTCGGCGGCCTTGTCCCGCTCGCCGCGAATGAGAAGCCGGCAGGCCAGGCCGTAGCCGGTCGTGGCCATCTCGAGGTCCGAAGAGGAGGCGGCGGCTTCGAGCTCGGCCTCCTGTTTCAGCCCTTTATCGAACAGCAGAAGGTTGTAGTAGGAGATGTTCTCGCCGGCGTCCATGCCGTCCTTGATCCCGTCGAGGACCTCGGCCGCCTCCGCGCTCTTTCCCTGGCGCGTCAGGGCCAAGTAGAGCCAGTTGGAAACGGCGATGATCGAACCGTCGTCATGGGACGCTTCCCGGCAGCGGCGGTAGGCGGCCTCGGCCCGGTCGAACTCGCCCTTCAGGTAATGGGCCAGCCCAAGGTGGTACCAGATGTCGAACTCGTGGTCGTTGAGCTCGGCGGCCCGGGCCAGGTCGGCGGCGGCCCGGTCGAACTCCCGGACCGAGATATGGCGGTGCCCGCGGTGGCGGTAGAGCATGGCCTGGTCGGGATTGGCCGCGATCCCTTTCGTGTAGGCGTCGATGGCGTCCCGGTAGCGCCAGAGGCCGGATAGGGCCCGGCCGTAGAGGATGACGGTCTCGGGGTTCGCGGGATCGGCCTCGAGCTTGACGGCGGCCTCTCGGAGCCCGTCCTCGAGCTTGGCCAGGGCTTCGCCCGCGGCGGGGGTTCGATGGAGCGGCCGGCCGAGCAGGGAAACGGCTTCGGGCTTGTCCCGCGGAGCTTTTTGCCGGCAGCCGGGGATCCCCGCCAGCAGGACGGCCAGAAAGACGACGAAGACCGGGGCGGCCGGGCCGGCGGCGGTCCGGGAAACGCGGATGTTCATGAAAACCTCCTCTGTCGACATGGAGCTTAACCCATATCCGAACGGCCGGTCAACTTAATGTGCTATACTTACGGACTGAAGGAGGTCCCGGTGTCCATGAACCCCCCTTCGGCGGCCCGTTGCCGCCCGCTCCGCCCCCGCTTCGGGAGCTTGGCTCTTGTGCTGAGCTTCGTATCCTTGTTCGGTTCGGGCGCCGGGGCGCCGGACCAGGCGATCCTCTCGCCCCGGGACACGCCGGATTCGCTGATGGCCAAGGCCGTCCGGGTCCGGCCGTCGGAGCGCCAGCTCGCCTGGCAGGCCCTCGAGTTCCAGGCCTTCGTCCATTTCGGCATCAACACTTTCACCGATCGCGAGTGGGGGACAGGAGAAGAGGACCCGGCGCTGTTCGACCCGACCGCCTTCGACGCCGGCCAATGGGCCCGGGCCTTCAAGGCTGCCGGCATGCGCGGGCTCGTCCTGACGGCCAAGCACCACGACGGCTTCTGCCTCTGGCCGAGCCGGTTCACGGAGCATTCGGTCAAGAGCTCGCCCTGGCGGGGCGGCAAGGGGGACGTCGTCCGCGAGGTCGCCGAGGCCTGCCGCGAGGCCGGCCTCAAGTTCGGCTTTTACCTGTCTCCTTGGGACCGCCACGAGCCGTGCTACGGCGACTCGCCGCGCTACAACGAGCATTTCCGCGACCAGCTCCGCGAGCTCCTGACGGGTTACGGCGAGATCTCCGAGGTCTGGTTCGACGGGGCCTGCGCCGAGGGCCCCAACGGCAAGCGGCAGGTCTACGACTGGGAGGGCTACTACGCCCTCGTCCGCAAGCTCCAGCCGGGCGCGGTCATCTCCATCATCGGCCCGGACGCCCGCTGGATCGGCAATGAAGCGGGCGTCACCCGCGAGAGCGAGTGGAGCGTCGTCCCCGTCCCGCGGATGGACAACCTGCCCGACGAAAAAAGCCCGGGCGGGATCGCCGGGCTCGACGCCCAGGCCGGCGATCTTGGATCGCGCCGGCGGATCGCCGAAGTGGCCAGAAAAGGCGGCCGCCTGATCTGGTATCCGGGCCAGGTCGACGTGTCCATCCGGCCGGGCTGGTTCTACCATGAGGCCGAAGACGACAAGGTCAAAACACTCGACCACCTCCTGGACATCTACGACACGTCGGTCGGGGGCAACGCCCAGCTCCTGCTCAACGTCCCGCCCGACAAGCGGGGCCTTGTCCATGAGAACGACGCCCGCCGGCTCGCAGAGCTCGGCGACCGGATCAGGGCGGCCTTCGCCGTCGATCTGGCCGCGGGGGCCAGGATGTACAACCTCGTGAGCCGGCAGGCCGGCGGCCCCAAGAAGAGCGGTCGGCGGCCCACGGTCTATAAGGATGTCACCCAGGAGGCGTTCGAGTGGACGCTGGGAGCCGCCGCGACCTTCAACGTCGCCGCGCTCCGGGAGAACCTGTCCGCGGGGCAGAGGGTGGAGTCTTTCGCCCTCGACGCCTGGGACGGGGAGGGCTGGAGGGAGATCGCCCGGGGGACGACCGTGGGCTGGAAACGTCTCCTGCGCTTTCCGGCGGTCGCGGCCTCGAAAGTGCGCGTCCGCGTCTTGCAAGCCCGCGACAAGCCGGTCCTCGCCGGACTCAGCCTGCACCTCGACCCGCGGCGGGCGGCCCCGGAGGGAGCGAACTCCGGCCCGCCCCGGCCGCAGGCCGAATAAACACTGAACCGATGGGCCGTCAACACGTATGATCAAGGGGACAGCAATGTCCGCAGCCATTACCTGACGACGGGGGAGGCCATGCTTCGAGACATCATCCGCAAAGAGATCCTGGACAACATCACCAGCCCGAAGTTCGTGTTCACCTTCCTGCTCTGCACCATCCTCATCCTGGTGTCGGTCTACACCGGGGTGACCAACTACGGGGCGGAGCGCAAGGAGTACACGGCGGCGCTGGCCCTCAACAAGAAGAACCTGGAGAGCCAGCCGAACTACAATTCCCTGGCCGGCATCGGGGTCAAGGTCAACAAGCCGCCCCAGGTCCTGGGGACGGTCGTCAACGGCATCGAGGAGGCCGTCGGGCGCGTCGCCCCGGTCAACATCGCCGCCGACCCCAACCTCATCGACTCCAAATACAGCAGCAACCCGGTCTTCGCCGTCTTCGGGCCGCTGGACCTGATGTTCATCGTCAAGATCGTCCTCAGCCTGTTCGCCATCCTCTTCACCTACGACGCCATCGTCGGCGAGAAGGAGCGGGGGACCCTGAAGCTGGCCCTGTCGAACGATGTGCCGCGGGACCGCCTCATCCTCGGCAAGGCCATCGGCGGCTACATCAGCCTGCTCATCCCTCTCCTCATCCCTCTCCTCCTGAGCCTGCTCATCCTGCTCATCGCCCCCAACATCCACCTCGCGGGACAGGACTGGCTCCGACTGCTGCTCATCTTCCTGATGTTCTTCCTTTACCTGTCGGTCTTCTTCAGCCTGGGCCTGTTCGTCTCGGCCCGGACCTCGCGGTCCTCGACGAGCTTCCTGGTCCTGCTCTTCGCCTGGGTCGTCATCGTCATGGTCATCCCCAAGCTGGCGGTCATCGTTGCCAGTCAGGCCCGGCCCATTCCCTCGGTCCATGAGGTCACGGCCAAGAAGGACGCCTTCCTGCAGCAGATCCAGCAGGAGGGGCAGAAGACAGCCCGGGAGTGGATCCAGCAGCAGCAGACCGAGGCGGCCAAGGATCCCAAGGGCTTCCAGGACCGGCTCCGGAAGTATATCGAAGATCTACAACAGGACCTGACCAGCCAGATCGACGCCAACAACGCGGCCATCGAGAGGGACTATCAATTGAAAAAGGGGGCCCAGCAGACGCTGGCCGTCAACCTGTCCCGCGTCTCGCCGGCCTCGGCCCTGACTTTCGGCTCCATGACCCTGGCCCGGACGGGGGTCGACGAGTTCGACAGGTTCCTGGCCTCGGTCCGATCCTATAAGCCCGTCTATACGAAATGGATCAACTCCAAGTTCGGGGAGAGCATCAACTTCCAGACGGGGGAGATGGCCACGATCTCCATCGACGACATGCCCCAGCACGTGCTCGAGCCGGAGCGGCTGTCCCGGTCGCTTCTCCGGACGCTTCCGGACTTCGGCCTGATGGCCGTCATGATCCTGGTCTTTTTCGTCGGGGCCTACGCCTCGTTCCTTCGCTACGACGTCCGCTGAGGAGTGCCGCCATGCTAGAAGCCATCGACCTGACCAAGCGCTACGAAGACGGGATGATCGGTCTCGACTCGCTGACCCTGAAGGTCGAGCCGGGCGAGATCTTCTGCATGTTCGGGGCCAACGGGGCCGGCAAGACGACGACCATCAACCTGTTCCTTGACTTCATTCCCCCGACCTCGGGGACGGCCCTCATCGAGGGCATCGACGTCCACAAGGACCCCCTGAAGGCAAAGAGACACGTCTCGTTCGTCTCCGAGAACGTCATGCTGTACGGCAATTTCACGGCCGTCCAGAACCTCGACTACTTCAGCCGGCTGGCCGGAAAGCGCAGCCTGACGAAGGCTGACTACGGCGAGGTCCTGACCCGCGTCGGGCTCCAGAAGGAGGCCTTCGACCGCCGGGTCAAGAACTTTTCCAAGGGCATGCGACAGAAGCTGGGAATCGCCATCGCCCTGGTCAAGGACGCGGCCAACATCCTGCTCGACGAGCCGACCTCGGGCCTCGACCCCCAGTCGGGCCGGGAGTTCCTGGAGACCCTCGTCCAGATGCGCGACCGGGGCAAGTCCGTGTTCATGTCGACCCACGACATCTTCCGGGCCAAGCTCATCGCCGACCGGGTCGGCTTCATGCGCAAGGGCCGGCTGGTGATGATGAAGACGGCCAAGGAGCTCGAGGGCGCCGACCTGACCGACCTCTACATCCAGTACATGGAAGAGGAACCGCCGGTCGCCTGACGCCGACCGTCACTTCCCCGGGGAGGCCGGCCGGGGCCTCTCGAGCAGGCCCATCTTCTTGAGGGCCATGTCGCCTCGGCTGAGCTCCGGGCCCTCCCCGGGCAGGTAGAGCATGACCCCGCCCTTGACCGGCCGTAGGCTGATCTTGCCCGTCCGGGCCATCTCTCCCGTCGCTTCGATGGGGTTTGCGCCGTCGTAGTAGGCCTTGAACGCGTCGTTGAACCCGCTGTAGACGGAGTGGATGCCCTTGTAGTTGTCGAGCCGCAGGCTGGTGACGGCCAGGCGCACGAACTCCTCGGGACTCAGTTTTCCTTTCATCGGGACCTCCTTCGTGAATGGATTCAATAGAGAAGACGGAGGTCCGGGCCGGAAATTCTCAGGGGGCTTCGTTTTGCCGAAAATCCCCTCGGAGGATCCCTTCGAGGACCGGGTCGCGGCCGGCGATCCAGTCCCGAACGGACGGCTCGACGACGTGGTCCGGGACCATCGATGTCTCGAGGACGCCTTCCCGCCAGATATATTGGGTCGGATAGGAAACCGTCAACCGGCTGGCGGGCAGGGCGAAGAGACGGATGTCCCCGTAGTGGCTGGGCTTGCCGCCCGTCGGCTCGCCGACGAGGACGGCCCGGGTCGAGCGCCGCAGCTCGAGCGCGTTGAGCACGGCCGCGGAGAATGTCCTGCGGCCGACGATCACATAGAGCCCGTCCGGATGGTCGATCTTCCTCAGGCGGGCAAGGCCTCGGATGAAGGGCCTCAGGAGCTGGGAGTAGCCGCCGGGGTTGTGGCGGAGATCGATGACGACCCGGTCGACCTCGTGGCCGCGGATGAACGCGAGAAGCGCGTCCGAGAATTCATGGAAGGGGCGGCCGGGCATGTCGTGGCACGAGTTGTACTGGAAAAAGAGCGTCCGGGAGCCCTCCAGGTACTCGTACCAGTAGAACGTGTCCATGTCCGAGAGAAAGAGCGGCGTCTCCCCGGCGGCTCTCCGGGCCCACTTGGGCCGGCCGGCCGTCCAGGGGCGGGCCTCGACCTCGGCCTCGAAGGTCTTTCCTTCAAGATCCCGGAACGTGAAAGAGGCCTTGTCCGCGCTCGGGATGAGCCCGAGCCCGCGCAGGACCTCGCCGAGAGGGAGAAGAACGGGGAGTCGGTCCTTGAGGCGCGACTCGTTCTCGTGGGGGACGAGCTCCGAGAGCAGCGAGATGACCGACGCGAGCGAAGCCCGGTCGATGCCGGCGAGCTCGGCGCCGAGCAGGCGCTCCAGCCCGGGCTCGACCGCCGTGACGAAGAGGCCTTCTTTGAACCAAAAAAAGGCCAGGGGGAACCGCCGGGTCGGACGGAAAGCGATCTGCGTGTGAGGGTCGTTCAAGGCGGCGACGACGCGCAGGAGCCCCGCCGTCCGCTCGTCGACGTTGAGCGACGGCAGGGCCTCCCGGAAGAGGCGGGCCCGGTCCTCGAACTCCCGATGGCCGGCGAGGGAATACATGAGGTTCTCGTGGACCCGGTTGATGTTGCGCCGCAGATGGTCCAGGTCCCGCAGCCATTGAGCGTCGGTCAGGTCGGCGAGCGCCGGCGTCGCCGGAGAGGGCGGGGCGGAGGGCGGCGGGTGCAGCCGGACGCAGGAGGAGAGAACGAACCCGAAGGCCAGGGCCAGGCATCCCCACGAGGATCGCCGCGGCCGTCCGCGGGAGCCGCCGTCCGCCGCCGTTCGCCCGACCATGGACCTCAGACCCGTTGCTCCTCTTATTCGGGATCCTTGATCTCGACCAGCTCGAGCTCTTGGTCGAGCGGGGGCTTGGACCGGAAGTAGCCGCTGATCTCCTGGACCGTCAGGGACCGGGAGGCGACGCGGGCGTACCGGCCCCGGGAGTAGGCGTAACGGAAGACCACGGCCATGTCCCCCCCCTGCTTCCAGTAGGTCTCGAGAGCCGGGTATCCGTTCTCGGCCTGCCGTTCGATGAAGACGATGGCCCCGATGATGACTCCCTGCGAGACGTTCCTGACGGGGTCGAAGATGAGCCATTGGCTGCCGCCTGAGAGGGACGGGGAGCCGCCGAGGACGAATTTCTCGGCCCGGCCGTCGCCGTCGAGGTCGATAGACACCGACTTCAAGGGCGCTCCTTCGTCCTTCTCGAATTCCTTGGCCAGGTCCGCGGGCAGAGATCCGTCGATCACGGCGGAGCGGGCCGTGAAAAAAGTACGGAGAGATCCTCCGGGGGGGGGCGCGGGCTCTTGGGCGCCGGCCCCGGCATGGAACACGAGGCACGCTCCCATGAGGGCGGCCATGAGTCTCCCGGTATCGCGGGACATCGGGACCCAGTATATCGTCCGGTCCGGAAAAGTCAATTTGACAATCCCGGCCCGTTCGATAGAATGGATATCCATTCTATAGGCTTTCTAATCATGGCCCGCGGCCGGTCCGGCCGGAGGGAAATAAAGAAAAGGGACGGGAGGAGATGAGCATGGCAACAAAAGCGACCCACATCGAAAGGCGGGATTTCATCAAGAAAGGCTTGGCCGGTCTGGCCGCGGTCGGGGCCGTTCCCGGCGCCGTCAGGGCCGCCGCCTTGGGTAAAGCGACGGAAGGCGGGCCGGGGCGGCTCGCCGGCCGGGAAGCCGCTAAGCCCATCCTCCGGACTCTCGGCCGGACGGGCCTCGAGATGCCGGTCGTCAGCATGGGCGTCATGAACGCCGACAACCCCAACCTCGTCCGCGAAGCCCTGGACTCGGGCATCGTCATGCTGGACACGGCTTACGTCTACCAGAGAGGCCGCAACGAACAGATGATCGGCGAGGTCATCAAAGGCAGGCCGCGAGATTCGTACATCCTGGCCACGAAAGTGCCCGGCTCGAACCGTGAGAAGGGCATGGCGGAGCAGCCTGCCGACTTTCAGATCAAGAGCTTCCTGGACAAGTTCGACCTGAGCCTCGAGCGGCTCGGACTCGATCAAGTGGAGATCCTTTACCTTCATAGCCCGGATACGGTCAAGGACACTCTCGCCGAGCCCATGCTCGAGGCCCTGACGCGGGCCAAGAAGTCGGGCAAGGCGAGATACGTCGGGCTTTCGACTCACCGCAGCGAGCCGGATGTCATCCGGGCGGCCGTCAAAGCCGGGGTCTACGACGTCGTCCTGACGGCCTATAACTTCCGCCAGGACCACAGGGACGAGGTCCGCAAAGCCATCGCCGAGGCGGCCGGGGCAGGGTTAGGGGTCGTGGCCATGAAGACCCAGGCCGGCGTCTATTGGGACAAGGAGAAGCAGCAGCCGATCAACATGCGGGCGGCCCTGAAATGGGCCCTCAACGACACGAACGTCACGACCGCCATCCCGGGCTTCACGACCTTCGACCAGCTCAAGGAAGACCTCTCGGTCTGGTCGGACCTGACGATGACCGAGCAGGAGATCCGGGACCTGAAGTTCGGAGAACAGGCGGCCGGCCTCTACTGCCAGCAATGCGGGCAGTGCGAGAGCGGCTGCGCGCGGGGCCTGCCCATCCCGTCCCTCATGCGGGGCTACATGTACGCCTACGGCTACCGGAACCTGCAGGCGGCCCACGAGCTCGTCGGGTCCCTGGAGGTCGCCGGCAACCCCTGCGGGTCGTGCGCGTCGTGCTCGGCCGCCTGCGCCAAGGGCTTCGACCTCCGCGGGCGGGTCAGCGACATCGTCCGGCTCAAGGCCGTCCCCGGCGACTTCTTCGCCTGACCTTCCCTTAGGGGAAGCCCCCTTTTCGGCCGGGCTGCGACATCGCTCTCAGCCCCGGGAATGCGCGAACACGGGGACACGTACCTCCGGTACGTGCCCCCTTTTTTTTATATAGAAATCGCTTGACAAATGATATCATATTAATATTATATTGCTATTATCGGAGGTGCCCATGAAAGACATCAAGGAAAAAAACGTCTTCAGCGTCAACGGCTGGACCATGGTCTTCGTCGACCTCGCCGTCCTGTTCTTCTGCGGCCGGTACGTCATCGCCCACTCCGCGCGGTCCGGCTCGACCCCGGGCATGATCGCCTCGGTCGTCGGGATGATCCTGGCCTTCATGACCTTCGGCGGATTCTTCCTCATCCACCCCAACGAGTCCAAGGTCTTCACTTTTCTCGGCAAGTACGTCGGCAGCGCCCGGACGGCCGGTTTCCACTGGACCAACCCGTTCGCCGTCAAGAAGAAGGTCACCCTGAGGATCGTCAACCTCAACAGCGAGACGATCAAGGTCAACGACGCGCTGGGCAACCCCATCGAGATCGCCGCCGTCGTCGTCTGGCACGTCGTCGATTCGGCCAAGGCCCTGTTCAACGTCGAGAACTACCAGAACTTCGTGGCCATCCAGAGCGAAACGGCCATCCGCCAGCTGGCCAGCCACTATCCCTACGACGCCCATGACACGGAAAAGGAGTCCCTGCGCGGCAACCTCGAGGAGATCGCGGCCCGGCTCAAGGACCAGGTCCAGGAAAGGCTCGATGTGGCCGGCGTCCACGTCGTCGAGGCCCGGCTGTCGCACCTGGCCTACGCGCCCGAGATCGCCCAGGCCATGCTCCGGCGCCAGCAGGCCGAGGCCATCATCGCCGCCCGCCGGCAGATCGTCGACGGCGCCGTCGGCATGGTCGAGATGGCCCTGAAGAGCCTGGAGGCCCAGGGCGTCGTCAAGCTCGACGAGGAGCGCAAGGCGGCCATGGTCAACAACCTGCTCGTCGCCCTGGTCTCAGAGTCCGACGCCCAGCCGATCATCAATACGGGGACGCTTTACTCCGGATGAAAGAGGCCCGGTGAGCGAGAAAAAAAAATTCCTGCTGCGGCTCGACGCCGCGCTCTACGACGCCCTGGAGAAATGGGCGGCGGCGGAGCTGCGGAGCGTCAACGCCCAGATGGAATTCGTCCTCAAGGAGGCGGTCCGGCGCACGGGCCGTCTCCGGCCGGGGCGGGAGGAAGACGAATGAAGCTCATTCTGTGG
>Ga0194126_10001346_pt1 | contig 41220 bp, 47 predicted proteins | sample TA2KigC150mmetaG_FD_148641 | JGI IMG/M metagenome (GOLD analysis project Ga0194126, IMG submission 148641) | Freshwater microbial communities from Lake Tanganyika, Tanzania - TA2015035 Kigoma Deep Cast 150m | ecosystem: Environmental > Aquatic > Freshwater > Lake | place: Tanzania: Lake... | reverse complement strand
CAGAGACGCAATCCGCAACGAAGAAAGTATCAGAGACGCAATCCGACGAAATACGAGAAGCTAGTCTCTACACAGCCTACGTATGGTAGTTGGACCATTATCTCGAAAGACGTTACACGAAAAAGAGATACAACTGGTCGGCAGGGTCTCCGATATCACGTAGACGTCCGATGTAAATGTGGAGTAATACGTAGTGCCAGACTCGATCTTCTTAAAAGTAAGAGAAATTCTTCTTGCGGGGCGTGTGCTGGTCAGGCCAAAAGCGGCCCCGCACATCATCATTGGAAGGGCGTTGGAGATATGCCTGGTACAAAATATGCTAGAATGCTTGCGGGTGCAAAAAAAAGAAACATTGAATGCACCATTACTAAGCGAGAACTATATAATGTGATGAAGAAGCAAAATCGAAAGTGTGCTTTGTCAGGTGAGGATTTATCAGATTGGGATATAGCATCGCCAGATCGAATTGATAGTAATAAAGGATATATTCCTGGTAATGTGCAATGGGTTCTCCCTAGATTGAATATGATGAAACATACTCTGACTATGACAGACTTTTTATCATGGTGCTTGAAGGTCGTCACTCATAATGGTCTTGTTCTTGACAAGAAGGCTGGTTTTTGATATAATAGAGAATGAGAATGACTAAATAATTTTAGGAGGAGTCTATCATGGCAAAAATTAAATTGATTGAACCGAGTCGAGAAACCGCCGCAGAACTTACGACAATTGAATTATCAGATTGGCTTGGATGGTACCGCGAGAATGCTGATGTCTATTCGGCTCTCCAGTATTTCCAGGACTATTTGAAAATTTACCTGAATAAGATGGGCGTGAAGCATGATTCCTCGATCAATGAAATCAGTGCCCGATATATGGAACTGCGATCACCAACCTTGGGCTTTGTCTGTCGGATCATTATGCGCGGTGGGATTCTTCCCGCGAGTTCAACACGATGGCTTGAGGAACGCATGAATGAATTCACGGTGTTTGCGGCTCAATACTATTCTGCTCAACGTCTTGCGACCGCAGAAAAGAATTGTGAGATTATTCCGATCAAGCCTGTGGTCACCAAGCTTCCAACGATTCAGGATGCAATTGCACGGCAGACAGGCGTATGTATTGGTATTTTTGAACAGCAGATTGACAAGATTATTTTGTCGAATAAGGAAACTATACCACCGCCGCTAGGCGTCATGCAAAATCATAATCTCAAGGGACCTCATGCCAAGCTCGTGATTCAGTGGGCTCTAAAGCAAAAGAAAGAATGGGAGGCCGCTTGGTCTGGGTCTGATCCCGAAATGGTGGAGGGGTATTCAACACTCTCAAAGGCTGATCTGAAAGCTCTGATCGGATATGCTGAGAATGTCATGAATGCGGGGTTGGAGATTATCAAGGTCTCCAATGAACTGCGAGCCCCCAGAAAGAAAAAACTTCCCACGGTTGCCAAACAGGTCAAGAGCGTCAAGGTCTGCGCTCTCTATGCAGAAATGAACCTGACGGGACAATCTCCCACAGTAGTCCCTGGGGCACATGTGGTCTGGGGATTCAATATCAAGAACCGTGCCCTGACCAAGTATGTCGCGGCTGATGATCGTGGCCTCTTGATTAAGGGGACCACGATTAAGAATCTTGATACCACAGAATCGTGTACCAAGAAATTGCGGAAGCCCAAGATAACACTGCAAACGTTGTTGGATGGTACTAAACCGCAGACCAACAAAATCATGAAGCAGTTGACTACCAAGCCGATGAAGTTGCAGGAACGGCTCAACAAGCAGACCGTCATCGTGAGGGTCTTTAAGTAAGAAGATTTTTTATCATGTTCAAGGTGACGATTTCACTTCATAACAAGAACCTTCTGACGAGGTACGCTCTACTCTCGAAAAAGTTGGGTGACAAGAGTGATCCCTACAACGATCATCATGAGTACACGGTGTACGATGAAAACCACAAGCTTGTGCGGACCATTTCCCATCATTGTAATGATGGTACGGTAGTGTTAGCTCAGGCTATGATTAATGATGATACGAATACGCACCCGAAGAATCAGGCTCGCTGTAAGAATCAGGCTCGCTGTCTAACTTGTTATACCACAATTGCCAGTCATTTCACACACGATTTTGTGCAATGCCGATGTAAGAGCGATTCTGAGACGCAGATTTTCGTAGACGGTGGATATGATTACAATCGTTTTGGTTGGGGAAATAAAGCGCGATGGGTTGACGCCAAAGGTAAAGAATGGAACGCGAAGAAGATGAACCAGAAGATGAACCGTGATAGAGCCAAAGCCAAAGCGCGTCTTGGCGAGGTGCTGGTGAATCGATTGTTGGACCCAGTAATCCTGAGGGGTTCCTAAAGCTAAAGCCAAAGGAGTTAAGCCGTGATTCTGATCGATTTACAACAGTTAATATTTGCCGCTGTGATGAACACTCATTTTCATCCCGCCCCAACACTCGAACCTGGTGTCAGTGAAGATGTGGACAAGGTGGGATTCATTCGTCACCTGATTCTCAATTCAATCCGAAACCTGGTCAAGACGTTCACCAAGGAATACGGAACACCAGTGGTCGTGATGGAAGGTAAAGAGTGCTGGCGCAAACATGTGTTTCCTCACTACAAAGCCAAACGTAAGGATCAGAGGAATGCGCTACCCGATCATGTCAAGGAATTGCTTCAGGCTTCGCATGATATCAAGAAAGAATTGAAAACATCCCTGCCCTATGCGGTCGTGCAGATTGATGGAGCCGAGGCCGATGATGTTATTGCAGTGCTGGCGAAGGAAGCTCAGGAGCCTGTGCTGATTTGTTCATCGGATAAGGATTTCTTGCAATTGCATCAGGTCCATCCCTTTGTTATCAGACAGTATTCTCCAATAAAGCGGATGCTTATTGAACCCGAGCATACCGCAAAGCAATCACTGATGGAAAAGATTTGCACAGGTGATGCCGGTGATGGTATTCCGAATATCTGCTCACCGAGTGATACGTTTGTGAAGAAAGACGCTCGGCAAAAGAGTTTTCGGAAGGCTCGTATCCAGGAATTTCTAATCACAGGAATTGATTCGTGTCGTGATCGGGATGAACGAGATCGCTTTAAGCTCAACCAGAAGCTGATCGATTTCACTTTCATTCCTGATCCTCTGCAAACACAGATTCGCTCGGAATATCAGAAATGCGCGCCCTCTACGTATAATGAATTCTATCACTACCTCATTACGAATCGACTGAGTCATCTGGCCTCGGTGGTAGATGAATTTGGCGCGAAGCGGCTTAATCGTCCCACTACTACAGCCCTAGAAAAACTTCTAACCTAAAAGGAGACGCCCATGCACGAGTTATATTCTGAGATGTTTGATCGCTTTGCGAATGTCAAGACGAAGCAGGAGAAGGCCGCTATTCTCAAGTCATTTTCGGCCACTCGTCATGGGTCACGATTGCCTTATTTTCTCTTTCTGTCGCTTAGTCCCAAAATCAAATTTGATATTGAGAAATATCCTGAGTATAAACCCTCGAAGCTGGCGCCAGGAATGAACGATACCTATATTCATAATGAACTGTCTAAGGTGTATCTATTCATCGATAATCATCCACGGCGAATTCACAAGTTGACTCAGAAGCGCGAGCAAGCGATCTTGACACAAATTTTTGAATCGCTTCATGCAGACGAGGCCGTTATTTTTAAAGCCATGATGACCAAGACGCTTTCAAAAATAGTCAAGGGGCTTACACCCTCATTCGCCAAAGAAATCTTTCCGAACGAACTGAAGGATATATAATGAATACTCCATTAGAACACCTAATTGCGGGGGCGATTCGGAGAGAGTGTTTACCTGGCTGTCAGACGATTGAGGTCGAGGTGCAAGAGACTGAGACTGAATACCACGTTAAGGTGACACTTCCAAAGCGAAATCCCGCGGTCTTGACTGAGGAACAGAGGACGTTTCTATTATAAATAGTAGTATGATACCTTTTGCCCATCTATACGCCGGTGGTTCATTCTACGTCGGGCATTCGTATATTCTGCCGCCTCCCCAGCTTCGCTCTATATGCTACTGTTTTGAGTTTTAGGAGGACACAATGAAACGATTTACTCAATTTTGCCGAGAACAACGCGAAGCTGAATTGTTGGAGACAATCAATGGTCTGTCTGTGATTAAGGCTACTGACTTTGGGGAATTCTATTTGAACGAAGGTTATGCTTCGTTTCTGGGTGCGCCAACGAACGTAATTAGTGCTGATGATATGCAGGATTACGCAGGAAGAATTCATTCGCAATCAAAATTGGCTTCTGATAAGTATAAGATGCCCTATGTTCATCGCTCCAATTTAACAGTGAAGGATGAAAGTGGCAAGACCTTTGATCTGGATAAACTGAAAAAAGATATTACTACACGTCCAACCTCACTACTGAAACAGAACGAAAAAATTAAGCATACAGGTGGTGCAACACAGATCGTTTATAATCTAGGTCTCCCCGCTCTACGTGGATTGGCTGTCAATGAAAAGACAGGCGAGTTCGTGATTGTCAATACCTGCCCTGGCGCTGGGGCTTGCAAAATTTATTGTTATGCTATGAAGGGTGGCTATGTTCAGTACGCCGCCCCTTCTATGTCGGCCTCTCGTGTCCTCAATTTTCTCCTGAATGATCCCGATGGATTTTCCGCGATGCTCACAAAGGAATTAACGAATGCCGAGAAGTCTGCTACAAAGAAATCTGCCACGATCATTTTTCGCTGGCACGATGCTGGAGACTTTTTCAGTCCTCAATATATGGAATTGGCTTTTGATCTGGCCCGACGCTTTCCAAACATTCAATTCTATGCGTATACCAAAGTAGCAGCAGTGGCTAATTCCTCTACCAAGCCGAGCAATTTCTTGTTCAATTTCTCGCAGGGAGCGCAACCATCACAAGAAAAACTTATCAATCCCACTTCAACCAAACAAGCAATGGTCGTACCGAAAGAATTGCTTGGTGATTTGATAAAGAAAGTTCCTGGTGCATGGACAATCACGGATGTTGAAGAAGCTAAAGAACGATTGGCTAAACACTATCACCTGAATCCGAAAGTGATTCTGACTTATCCAGAAATGCTCAAGACGCCACAGGGTCCTTCTCTGACTTATTCTGTGATTGTGATTCCTGGTGATGGCGACTTGTCCGCAACTCGTTCTGATGTGAAAAACACCCTACTCTATATTCATTGATTGTTATGGCAGACCCCACAATTGGTATCGTGACTCCGACGATTGGTAATGTAGAATTACTGCAATGCCTGCGGAGTGTTTATTCTCAAACAATTCCTGTCAAACACTACCTGGTGATTGATGGTTATCAGTATGTGGATCGTGTCTTTCAGCAGCTTAGTCAATTGACTTTTGAGGAACGTGATCAGATCAAGCTCATTACACTAGAAGAAAATGTCGGGAAGGAATACTACTCTCACCGAGCCTATGCTAGTGTACCGATTCTGATGAATTGCGATTACGTGATGTACCTCGATGCAGACAATTGGCTGAACCCGAATCATGCCAAGAGTTGTCTGCAAGCCATTCAAGAATTTCAAGTGCCATGGGCATTTTCGTATCGGAACATTCACCGAAAAGATGGCAGCTTTGTTTGCCAGGATCAATGCGAATCTGTGGGTGTGGCCCCGTGTTGGAACGGTGGATACTATCATATCGATTCAAGTTGTTTCTGCGTTGATATCAATCTGACCCGAACATTGGGTATGGCCTGGTATGGTAAGTGGGGCCAGGATCGAGTGTTCTGTAATGCACTGCGGCAATACTCAAAAATGTTTGCTGGGACAGGACAGTTCACTGTGAATTATCGTTTAGGTGGAAATGAGGGTTCAGTGCAGGAACAATTTTTTACACAGGGAAATATTGCGGCGCAGGGTAAGCTGATCCGAGAGACCGCTTTTCGGCATCAGTGGAGTATGTAATTTTAACCAACGAGGAATAATTATGCAAGGCAGTCGATCACTAGAAAAAATGAGAACCAAAACCAAGTTTCGGGAGCAATATGAGCAACACAGTCTCCCACAGAAACATAAACGAGTCCGATCATTTCATGAAAATGAAAATGAGAACGATATCGATTTGATGTTTTACGTAAAAGAAGAGGAAGATGCTAATGACACAGGATGCTAATCGACCCCCCGACCAACCGAGTTATTTTGGAGACATGATTCTATATCTGTTAGCAATTCTAGTGGTTGTGTTTGCTCTAATCAAAAACATCATGCAATAAATGCTTGATTTTCTTCTCCTGTTTGGTATATAATATATAATAGAGTCAAGTTTGAATTAGGGGCTGATCACTGCGTAGCGAGGGCTGGCCCAATAACAGAAGGAAAATATCATGCAATTAGTTTCAACTCCAGTCTTTTCATCCTCAGCTCTCAGCACCTCGCTTGGTTGGGGTATCGGTCTCGCCCTGGTTGCGGGACTTTGCTATCTCATTTATCAGGCTGTTCGATTGATCTGGTGGATTCTGACCATCGTGATAAAGAGTCTGGTATGGGTACTGTTGTTTTTGATCATGGGAATTAGCTCTTTGATTCGAAAAGGTCGGGTTCGTGAAGCGAGTTAAGATGCAACATGAAGATTATCTGCTCCCTGGTATTCTGAATATGGCGCAGTATCGTCGTAAGCTCAAGCGAGTTGAACGAATGCTGATTAAACACGCCCGCCGAATCGAATACTATCGGCGCAAAAAAGATCGTCTGGAACAACAATTATTTCAGCATAATCTTTCCTCCTAGACATTCAATCGATTATAAATACATAATAGAGAAGTATCTAGATGGCGCAGTATTCCAATCAGACTAAGGAGTTTCTATCTACCAACAAATCGATTTTTGAATCGGTTCTGTTGGCCGCAAAACAGTCTCGGGAACTGCTACGGCGGTGATGCTTACGATCAATACGAGAGAAGACCAGTAACAAGATTTGACATTTCCCTTGATTTGTAATATCATATTTCTATGGCTCATTTAGATGTCGATTGTTTGGATGTTAAGTGTCCTGTTCCGCTTTTGCGAATTCGGTTAGCTCTGAATAAAATGCAACCTGGGGATACAGTCTCGGCGTCTATCAGTGATCCTCAATTCAAGAAAGAATTGCCCTTGTTTTTGAAACTCGCCAATATTGAATTGGTTGAGAAGAAACAAGAGTCGAATTATACTACTTATACACTGAAAGCCAAGTAATGGATATCGCTCTGACACGAGATTCGCTATTGGGTGTAGAACAAATTCCCGTGATATCCGTTACGAAAATTAATCCAGTCTATGAGCGACTTCGTCAGGGCTCAGAAATCATTTAACTAAGGAGACCAATGGGTATGTTTGATTATGTCAAGTGCGATTATCCGTTTCCCGCCACCATCAGACCGATTCCTGAGAATACTATGTTTCAGACAAAATCGTTTCCCGCGCCGTGTCTGAGCCGATACTATATTTCGGATACAGGATTATTGCAGAATGAAAACGGAATGCAGCTACGGCGAGTCACGATGAACCTGGAATTTTATGAATACTTTTCTGAGGAGCAACGCTGGATTCGATTCAAGGCCCATATCATTTCAGGCGTTGTGGTGTCGTTTGTCCTGCTGGAAGATACGTATGGACAATCTTCTGACCCCGATCAACTTGATATGTTTCAGGAACTGAAGGTTAATCGTGCATACTGTGAATCAATTGGTGATACCAGTCAAGTTCCCTGAAACTGGTCTCATACTCGGACAAAGTGGTAACGGTCTATGCCGTTCTTTTTCATCTAAATAATCCCGATGCAGAATCAGAAGCCTTTAATCGAGATTGGGTGGATATATCCGACTCAACTCTATGATATCGAATTGATCGACCATGATAAGATTGTCTGTTGGTGTATCTCCTGTCGTAAACGCACGATTCGTTTGCGGACTGAACCAAAGCCTATCCGCTGCGAACATTGTAAACAAGAGTCGTATATCCAATAATCAGGCAAAACTTATTTTCAGATCGATCCTGGCTTTGGGTGTTGTTAGTGTTCGGAGCAATGATTATTTTTATGTTGCTCCTAGTGTTTGCTGAGGAATATGTACTGTGTCTCACGAATCATATACCAATCGCTCGTTGTGCCTCGCGTTTGTTCTGATTCTGGGGTTGTGGTTTTTCTGGATTGTCAAGCCCAATGGCCAGACAGTGATAGTGCAATCGTTTCTCCTGAGGCAAGACTGCGAGATAGTGCGGGGAGCCTACAAGCGATCTTTGCTAAATAATTATGTGAGCCCGTGTTTGGATAATCCACAATTGTACTTAGACGTTATGAGTGACCTGAAATTATGATTCGTTTTCGCGGTGCATATAACTCGGTGTGCCGGGCCATCATAATTGAGTGTGAGAAAAAGAAAGAACTGGCTGTTACCCTTCATGAGAAACTTCTGATTCGGCTCTATATTCTGCGGTGTATGCGATCCGCGATGCAATGCAACGCCTTTCGCTTTCGACTATTCTTCAGACTCTTTCGCCTACTGTTCTAGTCAAAAATCTCTTGACATTCTGGACGCATCATTTTAGAATAGCAGAATGAATCTGCGAACTATTCATAATACGCTCTTTCGTTTGGCTGAAATCACGGAGGGGTTGCACAAGTCTCGCCATACTGCCGCGATCATTTATCAAGATAATCTGATCTCCCTGGGCACCAATCGAAAAAAGACTGATCCGTTCCAGATTCGATTTGCTAAATGCGAATCCTCAATCTATCTCCATGCCGAGACGATGGCGATCAAACTTGCGCTGAATCATCTCACCTCGCGTCAGTTGAAAAAGTCAACGCTGGTTGTGCTACGTATTAAGTACAATTGGGAAACGAATCAGTACATCATGGCAAATTCATTTCCCTGCATCGGCTGTCAACGCGCTGTGGTTGAGTTCGGCATCAAGCGGGTTCTGTATTCGACGGATGATGCAGTGTATCAACAAGCCATAGTGAGCTAAGTTATTGATTTATATAAGAAACTTTTCTATTGACTTTTCTCTGTAAATTCAATACAATAGAACCATGATTACTATTAAGGAGAACAGACCGTGATTAGAGAAAAAGACTTTTTCTCGGTGAAAAGTCAGCTTGCTAAGTTGATGGCAGGAGAGAATTTTCTAGTTGATATTGAGAATGTCAAGACCCCCGCGTTTGACCTGAAAAATCGCCGCTTGATTTTGCCGAATTGGGTTGGTATTGGTCCGACCTTGTGCGATATGTTTGTGGGTCATGAGGTTAGTCATGCGCTACATACACCCGCGGAGGAATGGAAAAAGGCGATTGATGATCGTCCCAAGCTCAAGAACTATGGTAGCTATTTGAACCTGGTTGAAGATGCCCGAGTGGATCGGTTGATTCAGGCTCGTTACCCTGGGTTGAGAATGTCGTATCTCGGTGGGTGCCGCGAATTGCTTGCTCATAATTTCTTCGGTGTGCAAACGAAGGCCGATACCGCTCATTCTTCCCTGGGCGACCGTCTGAATTTGTTTTTTAAGGGACAACAGGCGCTTGTTGATTTCAAGAAAAGTGAATTGTGGGCTATCACCGCGATGGAACAGGTTACTACGTTTGAGGAAGTGATTGCGCTCGCTGAGAAGATTTATGAGCAAGACAAAGCCCGCATGAAAGAACTTCAGGACGAAATGAGAATAAAAGCGAACGCTTGTGATGCGGATGGGGACGAGAGCGATGCTATGTATTATGATGAAGCTGAGGAGTCCGAGGAAGGCTTTAATGATGGCGACAGTAATGAATCGATAATGCAATCTAACGGTGGTTCCGAGAGCGAGGAAGCGAAGCAAGATGCCGAGCCAACCATTCAGACTCAAGAGACGTTCAAGAATAAGCTAGAGTCCTTTGCGTATTCTAAAGATGTGGTGTTCAAGGAAGTGCCACTGCCTATTGCAAACCTAGAGAATTGCTTGGTGACGGAAAAGGAAATCTTGGGTCTGGCTTTAGAAATGATTAAGGTGCCCACGGCGACTGATTTTTATCGGAAATTTCAAGAGGAATTTAGTCCGATGATCGATGCGATGGTCAATGAATTTCAGCGATTGAAGGCCGCTCGGTCTTATGCTGAACAGAAATCCGCGAAGTCTGGAGAGATTGATATCGCAGCCCTGTATCGGTACCGCGCTCTGGACGAGAACATTTTCCTGAAGAATATCGTGGTGCAAAAGGGTAAATCGCATGGGGTTGTGATTCTGTTAGATCGGTCACGCTCCATGTCCTCGAAGTATGCCGATTGTGTGAAACAAGTCTTGATTCTGGCCTCGTTTTGTAAGAAGGTGCAGATTCCGTTTGAGGTCTACGGGTTCACGAATCCCACGGGACTTCCTGGGAAAATACGCTCGATGGAATACTGGAAGAACAAGAACGAGATTTCGGGATATTTCAGATGCCACTCGTTTGGTCTGCGTAAATATCTCAGTTCTCACACCACTGCTGCCGAGTTTGCCATTCAGTCATATTGGCTAATGAACGGTCACTCAATTACGCAGCATGAGGCGTTTCGTGATACGCCACTGGTCGAATCGCTTCTGGGTATGTATCAGGTGATTGGAAACTTTCGCAAGAAACAGCATGTGGATATTGCCCATCTTATGATTATTCAAGATGGAGATAGTGAGCATGCGATTAATTATAATTTTGGTGAAGAAAAGATTGTACCCTATTGGGTTGATGTCAATCGTAACCGCCATCTGCTCAAGTATGTCGGGGGACTGCGCGATGTCAGCGGCCACAATCCAGGACTGACGGCGATCCTTAATATGATTCGAGAGACGTATCAAGTTAATATCTATGGGTTGTTCATTTCAAATCGGCTGAAAGACCTGATAGGTCAGTGGCGCTCAATTGAGGAACGCCGTTCAGAGTATCGCTCTGCCTCGTTTGAGGAAAGGAGAGAGTGGCGGAATAGACTCCGAGCGACAGCCATACAGAAAACCAAGTTGCTCAAGCAGAATTACTTCTTCGATATGCCTGTGGAAGGCTATGATCGATTTAATTTCGTGCTGATTTCAAACAAGGAAGTTGAGGAACGTAAAGCCCTGCTTGAAATTGAGAATATTCTGAAGAAGACATCTACCAAAAACACCTTAAAGAAGGTGTTCAAGCTGGGGCAGAATATCAATAAACAGCAGACCATGATCGCCAAGCGGATCATTCCGATGATGGCCAAGTATGCTGTAAACTATTGATAATATAAGCGAAAAAAACTATTGACTAACAGGCCCAATTGCAGTATAATTATAATGTTGATGACTACAACCAATAGGAGGAGAGCATGAGAAAGTCAGTGAAGAGAACGATAGTGACGAAGGAGGAAAATGTGAAGGAGCAGAAGATTCAGGACGGCGGGTTGGGTGAAGTGCCCCGAAAACACGCGAATTTCGTGCCCATGAAGAATTTCGCTGAATTGAAATCGATCATCGAATCAAGGAAGTTTTATCCTGTGTTCATCACAGGGCACAGCGGACTGGGAAAGACGTTCTCGGTTGAACAAGCCTGCGCCATGACGAACCGTAAGTTTGTCTGCGTGAGTATGACGCCTGAGACTGACGAGAGCGATTTGTTGGGCACGTATGTTCTGGTAAATCATTCGATGGTCTGGCGCGATGGTGCCGTGACGCAAGCGGCTCGTAAGGGCGCGGTGCTGTGCCTCGATGAAATTGACTACGGCGGGTCGAATCTCAGTACCTTGCAGCGAGTCCTGGAAGGCAAGCCGTTCCTGCTCAAGAAGAAGGGCGAGGTCGTTGTTCCCGCGCCTGGGTTCACGATTGTTGCCACGGCGAACACGAAGGGACGCGGGAGTGATAGCGGTCGGTATATGTATACCAATATCCTCAACGAAGCGTTCCTGGAACGTTTCCCTGTGATGTTTGAACAGTCCTGGCCCACGCAAGTGGTGGAGACCAAGATTCTGTTGAAGGAAGCTCCTGAGCAAAAGGAATTTGTGACGAACCTGGTGAATTGGGCCTTTGCAATTCGGGACTCGTTTGACCAGCAGGTGATTACCGATACGATTTCGACCCGTCGATTGGTTCAGATTGTTCAGGCCCATGCGATTTTTGGAAATCGTATGAAGGCCCTGACCTACTGTCTCAATCGATTCGATGAAATCAGCAAGAATGCGTTCCTGGACCTGTATACCAAGCAGGATGCCACGGTGAGCATGGCTAATGACAAGGAAGAATCTGAACAATCTGCCGTGGTCAATGGGTAAGCTCATGAGTCTGAGACAGAAACATATTGATTATTGGGCGGATCGTGAACACGCTCCCGCTTGGATGAAACGGGCGAGGGCGGGTTCACAACGAATCTCTATCGATGAAATCGTGTCGCCAGACATTCAGCCCTTCGAGAACGTCTCGATCAAGCTGTGCGGTTATTTGAAACTGTTCCGATGGCATGGGTGGACGATGGGGTCGATTATGCAAAAGTACATTTGGGAAAATCTATCCCAGTTTTCTCCAAATCAACGTGATCGTGGCCGTGCTTACCTGATTAAGTGGGCGGGACGTGTGCATGAGAGGACGCAGCGATGAAGACGATCATGTTCGACCTAGACGGCGTCCTGGCAGAGTTTATTCTGAGCTTCACCATGCTCGGTCACACACTGCACGGAACGTCGATCCACACTTCCCATCAGCATCGGTCGTGGGATGTTTTTGACTGTATGACGCCTGTGCAGAGCGACGAGGTCTGGAAGCACATCAATAACAGCGCGGAGTTCTGGAGGACAATGCCGGCGGCAACGAGCCAGGACGTGTTCAATGAGATCGAGCGCATAAAGCAGGAAGGCAATGTCGTGTACTTCGTGACCGCGCGCCATGGCGTGAGGGCGAAAGAGCAGACCGAGGCCTGGCTGCGTGATCGCGGAATTGACAATCCGACGGTCATTTTAACTAAGGCCAAAGGCGAGCTGGCCAAAGCCGTGGGCGCGCATTTCTGTATCGATGATAAAGCGTCTAATGCCTGGTGTGTGCATTGGTTCACCAATGGCAAGTGCAAGTCGTATCTAAGGGATTATCCATATAACGCCGATCCGACGATGCTTGGCAGCAGCCATGTCCGTCGTGTGAAAACGGTGGAGGAATTTCTCGAGGAGATTGAACAGTCCTGAAGGATCAAAATGAGACGCGACACCCACCTCTATATTGATCTTGAAAACACCCTGATCGATGACTGGTTTTCTAATAATCTGATTTATCAGCGGGAGAATCGGGATTTAATTGAGGCCGTTCAGCCGCATTCAATCAGAATTTTTAGTCTGGCGGTCTTATCTCAGGATGAATTGAAAGAGGCTAAGCGGCGAATCTATCCCGCAATTGAGGACGAGTTGGGTATACGTATTGATGCCACGCTCTTGTTGCCAGAAGTGATTGGGCTGAAAACCAGTACCGAAGCCTGGGATGAGTATTTCCGAAACAATGATAAAATGATGATGTTCATGAATGCGATAGTATGTTTATATCCCGAAGAACAAGCCGCTCACTATGTCTTATACGATGATACGGTGAACACGATACGGGCAGAAATCATGCCCAATGCCAGTTCGGTTCCGCGAATGGTAGACTTTATCAATGCCATTACTTGGCGAACCACACCTCGTGCCCCAAAGATGAATGAACTATAAAGGAGAATAGTATGAAATCAAGATCGTTAGTGTATAGTGGAATTGAGGAAGAAGAATACCGAGCCGTCGCTGAACCGAAGCTGTCTAGAGCCGAGAAGCGTAGGATATATCGTGAATTGAATCAATCCGTGGATCAAAGAGCCGAGCGATTTGTGGAATCCATAAAGAATCCCTTTGTTCAGCAAATAGCACGAGTCATGTATATCGATCATGAACATCCGACCTCAAGCGATTTCTTTGCAGCCCCGACCAATGAAGATCGAATTCTAGTTAAGCAAACCGCCAGATACGTGCGGCAGCAGTATCGAGCATTCAAGAAAGCACGAAGATAATTATGCCCACATATTCATTTCGTGTCCGTGAGACAGAGGAAATTCAGGAGCATACTATGTCTATATCAACCCTGGATACGTTCAAGACCGAGCATCCAGAGTTGGAATTGGTGATACTTGCTTCACCTGCGATGGTTGATCCTTTTGTGATGGGTAAAGACAAGCCACCGAGTGATTTTCTCAAATACGTGCGTGATCCAATCATGAAGCGGAATCACGGAAGCGTAAAGACAGGACGGTTCAATACCTCACGAGAATACTGATGCCTAATTTTATGTGGAATACGTTTGCTCACCAAGCAATCCTGCACGAGAGTCTTGTGCTGAACGAGACGAATCGGGATGGGCAACGATACTACATATTACCCGACGGGACTCAATACCAATCGGTCACGTCCTTTCTTGCTGCCACGAATACTGATAAGAAGGACGGGCTGCTACAATGGCAAGAGCGATTGGGGAAAGATAAAGCTCAGAGTATTGCCACGGCTGCATCTAATCAGGGTACCAAAATGCACCAGAGTCTAGAGAAAATTCTGAACAATCAGTGGTCTACATTCGATCAATTGGCCACCTCATCCGATGTTCAGCGATTGCTTCGTCAGGTAGTTCCCACGCTGCAAGAGCATGTCTCAATGGTCTATGCTCAGGAGCGACAGGTGTATAGTCATAGACTGAAACTTGCGGGACGATTAGACTTGTTTGGACTCTGGGATGGTATACCCTGTATTACCGATTTCAAGCGATCTAATAAGCCCAAGCGTAAAGAGCATATCATGGATTATTTTCTTCAGAGTACGATCTATGCCCTGGCCCTGGAAGAACTAAACAATCTGATCGTGCCCTCTATCACTATCTTGATCGCAGTGGATGATTTTTCTATTACGAAGCCACAGGTGTTTCATGAGGACAAACAGCAATTTATTCCCGAACTGAATAGAAGAATCGAGAGGTTTGCTACCAATAAAATATAAATACTACTAGACAGACCATACACGCCTCACCCCTCTTCTTTTCAATTCATTTCCAATGGGTATACAAACAACGGTGCGGCGACTATTTCGGGAGGTTCTTATGGAAGCACATTTTGAAACATCATCTTGGATATTGATTGCCCTCACAGTTGCGATTATTGCCGCTGGTATACTGTATGTTCTTCAACGCTGGTTGGTCAACAAAGCCATTGTCAAATTTCAAGGATGGCTTCGGAAGTAGTAGCAATTCACCCTGTATGCGAGGTTAAAGTATGGTTGCGCTTCGAGCGAAACTATTACCACTGATTGTTTTCATCGTCACGATCTGGTTATTTGAGCCGACCACAGTAGGTCAGGCATTTCGATATATCACTTCTGATCAAACCGTGATGCACCGTACCTGGGGTACGCCACCACAGATAACTAAAACAGAGGAAGCCTGTTTAACTCAGGCGATCTATTATGAAGCAGGAAATCAACCGAGACAGGGTAAAGAAGCAGTAGCCCTGGTGATTCTGAATCGTGTGAATCAGCCCCATTATGCCAAGAGTATTTGCGGTGTGGTGCATCAATCCACTCGAATTCGGGATCGATTGATCTGTCAGTTCTCATATTACTGTGAGATACCCAGCAAGAAAATCAATGCGGAATGGTGGAAAGAATCTACGATGATCGCGCGCCGTAGCTTGACAAACAGCTTTGAATATGGTACAATTAAGAAAATCGGAACAGCAAAGTATTTTCATGCGTCCTATGTCATGCCCCATTGGGCGAAACAAAAGGAGTTTACGGCTCAAATTGGGGATCATTTATTTTATCGTGATCGAGTTTAATAAAGGAGAATGATGATGCGATTGAGAAAGTTTACGGTGAAAATGAAGTCCGAGAAGAAGGGCGGAGCCACGTCTCTGACGAGTGAACAGCGAGGTAAACTCCTGGGCGCGATCAAGGAAATGGATAAGAGCCTGACTCGAAGTGAGGGAGAGCGTGAATATGTCCGCGAGGCCACCAAGAGAATTGCAGAGGAATTGAATATCGATAAGAAGTCTGTCCGCGGTTTGGTCAAGATTTTCCATAAGCAGAATTTTAGCGAGGAACAGGCTCAGCACAAGGAACTGGAAATGCTCTATCAGCAGCTTGTGCATGAATCAGGAAAGGCAACCGAATAATGACCGCAACCATCGAGGAGAAAGAACAGTTTTTTCAGACTGTCATTGATACTAAGAAAAAGCATCAGGTCAATGTCATTGAGGCGGTACTGATGGTGCTGGAAGAGCGTGATATGGATATTGATACAGGTGGACTTCTGGTGAATGAGAAGTTGAAAGCCCTGCTCGCTCAGACCGCTGAGGATTTGCATTTTATACCGAGACGTGGTAGATTGTCTCTGTGAATGTGAAAGGAGTAGCCATGACCAACAAGCTAGAACGTCTGCAAATGTGGATCGCCTGGAGACTGCCCAGATGGTTAGTCAAGTGGGCAACTGTACGACTGTGCGGCCATGCCACCACTGGCCGATATAGCTCAACCGTGGTGCCTGAATTGACGACAATGGAGGCTCTACGACGATGGGACGAGCAACCATGACCGCCGAAAATATGAAATTCAATATTAACTCTCATTCAAACAAAAAGGAAAAATGAAATGAACAAATCTTCCGATTCTGGAAGCTGGAAGGAGATTAACTAAGTAATAGTAGCATGATTGATCCTGAACGTGTTGAGATATTATATGAATCGATCCGTTTGCATTTCGGCACTACAAATTACGACTTCTTTAAGTATCGTGGCACAGTCAATAAACGAAAGAGGAATCGACATTATCGACAAATGTTCATTCAGTTCCTTGCTAAAAAATTCAAACACGAGGAGGTGATTATTGATTTCTTAGTCTCAAACCGTATCCATGATCAATATTTCTTCAAACACGCTATGGTCACGGAAGAGACAATGGATATATTCAGAAATTATCAAAAAAGAAAGCAAGCGGTGTCCTACTATCTCAAATCGGACCTAATGAAACTCAAAGAGTACGGTCCCATCACCGAGCTGATTGCTTGTACAGAGTGGGGCAGCTTGCCGCGAATTATTCAATTGTTCCAAAGAAAGGAGATTACGCTCGATACGCTCGTGTTTGTCAACAAGGTACATCATTGCATTGAACATTGGAACACAGCCATTCATGATGACATTGAATGGCCAGCATTTAGGCTTTTGTTCACGAAGTATGCTCCCTTTTGTGAAGGGACGTTCAATCAGTTGACTGCCAAAAATGCTGAAATGCTTGTATCTCTTATTTAACAACTATTACTTTTACAATTCAAAGGAGTTCTAAAATGACTGATGTATTTGCCTCACTAAAACGAAATGATCTAAGTAAACTAACCGCAGCCCTGACGCAAGACAACAAGTACAATCAAGATGAACGATTGTGGTTTATTGAGGTTGATGCTGCTGGTAATGGACGAGCCGTCGTTCGACTCTTACCTCGTATCGAATCTGAATACAATGAACCCGCAAATTGGGTTCGTCATTATCGGCATTCGTTCAAGACGCCAAATGGTAAGTGGTTTCGTGTCGATTGCCCCACGACCATCGGGCGAGATTGCCCCGTGTGCGAGGATAATACCACGCTCTGGTCGTCTAAGATTCAGGCGAACATTGATATTGGGAGACTACAGAAGCGGAAAGTCACCTACTATATGAACGCTCTGATTATCAATGATCCTGTCAATCCTGAACTCAACGGTAAGGTCAAGGTCGTGACATTCGGGAAGTCATTATTCGATAAGATCGGTCTGGCCGCTAAGCCGCCGTTTGCAGAAGAAGCCCCTATCGATCCGTTTCATTTGTTCGAGGGTGCGAACTTTGTGCTGAAGGCGCGAATGCTAGATGGTTATCGTAATTATGAACTGAGTGCCTTTGAGAAGGCTGGCCCGATTGCCAAGACTGATGCCGAAATTCGAAAGATTTGGGAATCAGGTTATGCGCTGAATCCATTTATTGATCCCTCGCTGTTCAAGTCCTATGATGAAATCAAGGACAAGTTCGAGAGCTTCAAAGAGCGGAATCAACGTCCTGCCTCGAATGCCCTTGATAAGGCTATTCAGCGAAAGACTATCGCCAGAAATTTTGATAATGATGAAGGCGAGGTGTTGTCGGATGAAAATTCTAAGACCCTCGATATGTTTAATGAAATTGCTGACGGGGCTGAAAACTAAATAAGTTCGCCCATGCGTAAAGGTTCCTCCCCACCGACAAGATCACAAGGTGGTCTGCCGAAAGGCTAGGTGGGGAGGTCGCTTTTACTGTGAAGGAATAAATTATGGCTACAGAACTCAAACTCTTTGCAACGATCAGATCGAAATCAAAACTTAAAAGCCCACCGTTTCTGAAGGTGAAACAGCCGAAAAAGATTCATCCGCTTGGTTCACAGACACCTCTTGTGTGGAGTATTGAACCTGCGTTTGGATGCAATCTTGCTTGTGCCCATTGTTGCGCTGACCTTATTCCGAAATCCGATAATCAGTTGATGACCGAGGAAACGTGGCGTTCTGCATTCTCTATTCTGAATGAGATATCACCCACGGTCCGAGTGGATTTGTGCGGATATGTCGGAGAGCCCACGCTCAATCCTGAACTGACACGCCTGCTCCCAATTGCACGATCACTGGCACCGCAGACACAAATTCAAATTACCACTAATGGCACAAAACTCTTAACAGGAGCCGTGAATATGAAGGCGCTGCTTGATGCAGGAGCCAATGTTCTCTATGTCGATCAATACGGCGATCCTGCCCGATATGAGCAACTAGCGTATGAAAGCGGCTATCCGTTTTATCAATACTATGATGCTCCGAAGAATGCACCCACGCCCTGGAAGTATTGGGGTCCTGATTTGAAAATGATTGTTCTGATGGACGAGCCCTCTACGTGGCCGAAGTCTCGATTGAAAGCGGGACTATTGGGTAATTGGTATGGGAACATGAATTGGGAACGTGGTGATGCTCAGAAACAATTTGGCATGAAGCCACTGGGTAAGCCGCTGACTCGTCGGTGCAATCAGCCATTTCTCTATGCCACAGTTTCGGCCAGCGGTAATTATCTTCTGTGCTGCCAAGATGGGCTTCAGGTCACACGTGGCAAGTTTGGAACAGTGAATGATGGCATACCTGGATTTAAGAAGTTTTGGTTTGGGGAGGAGATGCAGCGAGTTCGTCGTCGTCTTCGCCAAAAGAACAGAGCCGATACGTCCTATGCTTGCGCGAAATGTAATATCACGTTCTCACGATGCGACTACAAACTCTGGAAAGATGAAGAAGTGGGACGTTGGTGGGATGGTAAGAAATGGAATGAACTGAACGCAGAGCCTGGAATAGATCGATTCGTGAATAGCAAGGCCCTGGAATCTCTATTTGAATAATTTTGCCTTCCTGCCGTCAGTCTCCCCATGAGTTTTCTCGATTCGCGCTAAGCCAGGTCGTTTCTTCAGTTCTAGTCCCAGGCATTCCAGGTATCACCGTAGTTTTGGGGGAATTGTTGTTTGTTGTATTCGTGATATTGTTGACGACAGGCCCCGCCGCATTCGCTTCTTTTTCAGCACTCAACTCGCGTGAACCCTGATCGAGTTGTCTCCCCTGATTTCTGATATTTGTGAGCATTTGGGCTCGTTCGTCCAATGCTTTTTTAACCGACGGGAGGACCTCTCCTTTAGGAGGTCGTTGTGATCGAGGTACACCGGGTGTTTGATCCCACATGGCCAATCCCCTGAGTTTGTCCAGCTTGTCTCCGTATGCAGCATTTTCAGCGGCCCGCTGCTCCGACGTCAGAAGTTCAGGCTGTTCAGTTGGCGTAGGAGAACCTTGAGCGGGCGGTGGCGCCTGAAGTTCAGGCTGTACAGGCTGTCCAGGCTGTACAGGCTGTACAGGCTGTTCAGCTAGTCCCCGCCCTCCCCGAGCTTGGGCATCTAGAACTTGTTTGGCTCGTTCTTGCATTAGTCTCTCTTGAACAGGAGTCAGTGATTTCGTCGGGGCGGATGGGGGTAGAATGGGGGCCAAAGCAGTTTGAGCGGGCTGTTCAGGCTGTACAGTTGGCGTAGGAGAACCTTGAGCGGGCTGTCCAGTTGACGCACGAAAGTCCATATCTTCAGCATACTCTTCAGTTGGCGTAGGAGAATCTTGAGCGGGCTGTCCAGTTGGCGTACGAAAGTCCATATCTTCAGCATACTCTTCAGTTGGCGCTTCAGTTGGCGCTTCAGTTGGCGTAGGAGAACCTTGAGCAGGCTCTTCAGTTGGTGCCTTCGCGCTTTCGCCTTTATTCTGAAGAAAATCTGTAGCCGAGTCCTCCACCATCTGTTTCAATTCGGACATTCGTTCTCCAACAGCCGGATCACTTTCAGGTGAAACTTCATAGACTTCAGTGTATACATCTCGCACGAGTCCAGCTATCGTAGCTGGAATAGCTGTCGCGGCCGATCCTAAACCAGATACAGCTTCAAGTCCAGCACCAAAAAGATCACCCTCAACCAGACGACTCATTGCCATTCCCAATCCGACCGCCGCGCCCAGCAAAGGCACGGATTTACCAATCGCACCTAACAGTGCCTTTGGAACTTTTTTAGCAATGACCTTGGCTATTTTTTTCTTGATGCCTTCTTTGGTTGCGGTCTTTGCAGCTTTTTCAGCACCTTTAGCAGCAGCTTTAGCACCACCCTTTGCAGCAGCTTTAGCACCACCCTTTGCAGCAGCTTTAGTACCACCCTTTGCAGCAGCTTCAGCACCACCTTTAGCAGCAGCCTCGGCGCCTTCAGCACCGCCCTTACCAAATAATCCACCTAAAAGCTTTTTGCCGCCCAGTGCGGCACCCAATTCTCCAATTCCACCGAGTAATCCCGTAAAGGCTGCGAATGGGGATTTTTCTTCATCCTTCTTCTTACCGTCTTTATCGCCCGCACCCACTTTTTCAGGAGTAAGAGAGCCCGATTTTTTTCTTCCAGCTTCGAGGGATGTTTCTAGGTCTTCTCCTGAGGCAGCATCTTTCTTGGTTCTTTCGTCATGCTCCTCTTTGTATCCTTTATCAAGAGTGCTTTTAATACTATCAAGTGTTTTGGCGATATGAAATTCAGTTTCACCCTCTTCATTACTGACGAACTTTCCACCAGCACCTCTCCATCGCATCGCCTTTTCATCAAATTCAGCGGGGTTGGTGGCTCCCATTGTTTTAGCAATACCTTCAACACGAATGGCAATGACATCAAGGGTCGAGGCTATGTGATCGAGCGCCGCCCCACCGCCCAATCCACCAGAACCATCAAGAGCCTCAGGTTCAGTTTTTGGTTCATCCTCAGGCTCAGGAGCTTTCAATCTTCCTAATGCTTTCGCGGTAAGTGTTCCTGCCAACTTGCTTCCAGTAAGACTTTCCATCATATTAACAGGATCGAGTTTCTTTTTAAGTCCCTCTAGCCCCTCGCCAGCTTTCTCCCGCACAGATGCTCCTAATGCCGAGAATACCCCCCTCGATGGATCCTGGCGAATTTTCTCACTCATTTTGTCGGCAATACTAACTGGTTTCTCTTTCTTCTCTTTTAGAAGTGTAGAGATGCCAGTCAGGGCACCAAGAACCTGTGCCTTGGTTTCTTTATCGAGCTTAACGATTTTCGGTTTTTCTTCTGGCATGATTATCTCTTACGTCGTTTGGCCTGAATGCGCTCATTTTCCTCTTGAACATACTGTGTAATCAATGATACATAGACCGCTCGTTCCCAGGGCAACATATTCTCTAATTCACCAATGGAGTATCCATGATGCTTGGCCAATGCGAAATTGGTCCGAAAATAGTTCTCCAGTGTATCATAACCAAAAATTAGCCGAAAAAATCGACAATGCCTCTAACCACAATATCTTGCTTAAATCCGCATTTCGGACAGTGAAAATTAATTGTATACTCAATCTTTGGCATGGTATCGAAAAATTTATCCATCCGACTTAACTGTTCAGCGGTCAGAGATTCGATAAAGTTCAGAAGTTCTTCTTGCGGCACCCCCTCTGTTTTCTGAACGGTGCTGTCGTCAAAGACCGAATCAATACATTGCAAGATCACGGGAATGATATCGGTGCTAGTTAATCCGTGCTGTAAGATTTTGTAAAACGATTTCATTGTTGGATACTTCAGCATGACTCCGATATCATTAGTCAGCATAATTCTTTTTGTATGAGACGGAAATGTTATTGGAACCACTTCGAGCAAATTGATTTTGTATTCAGAAATTTCTCCGCAGGTCTTGCCCTCGGTATCTTTGTTGACGCACCGATATCGAAGTGTTGATACTTCTCCTGTGGATCGAGCCCGAAGGTGGAGCAGCAAATACTCGGTATCAAAGATCGGCAAATCATCAACCGCTGGTCCTTTCACGATACAATTCTGAATAACCTGCTTGACCGTATTGACAATCGTTTCAGGATCATCGGCCTCCCGTGCGATCAGTAGCAGCTTTTCTTCCTTGACCAGAAAAACCCGGTGCGTAACCTCCGTACCCGAGGGCAATGTAATCTCGTACGTTGGAACAGTTATTTGTGGTAAACTCATTCAATCACCTCATCATCTAGGGTTTAGGAACATTCGTGGTACCAATAAGATCAGGTACTGGAAGACCAACTTTTCGTAGAAGGGTCTTGGGATCAAACGAAGGGAAATCTAGTGTTCCGAATTCACCACCGCCACTCAATCCCCTCAATCGTTTAATGATACCCAATAGTCCCGAATCCTTGCCTTTCAGATTCTTTAGTTCAGCCCTGGCTCGTTCCATGCCATTGAGTTGTTCATCGTTCTGCTTGGCATTTTCTGGCAGTTCAATCATAATCTTGGCGATTTCCTCATTGGCTCGTTCGCCAGAATTGAGTTGGATGTCGTTCAGCTTTTCATCCTCTGGCAATTCGATCATCGTATCATTGGTGACATACGGGATCAAATCATCCTCAGTGAATGGAATGAACATGGGCTCTTCCATTTCATCTTCCATTATTTCATATCGCTCATAAAAGAATGTCACCGCGAGCTTATGCAAGGAATCATCAGCCCAGTTGACAGTCAGTTGATTGATATTGGTCGGAAACGCCCCGATCAATTTACATTTCAGCACTGGATTCAGAGCACCAGGGAATCCAGTGGTATCATACTGGGTAACAAATACATCGAGCTTAAAATCATCGGGATAATTAACCATGTTCATCTGAGAATCGTAAATGATATCAGCCCAGGCTTCAAAGAATTTCCGAATCAACATATCCTGAACTTCAATGAACGTCATGGTCATTTCTGCGTAAATTGTCGTATACGGAACTTTATAGATCGGACCAAAAATCTTATTATCTGTGGTGGCAATTTGGCGACCTGGAATTTCAGCCGTCTCACAACGAAACTTGAGCGCCTTGGGCAAATTACCTTGAAATTTACCACTACTATCTTGCAGGAGTAATGTCGGAACACTAATCCCCACATCGAAATGACTGGTTTTCGCGGTCCCTCGTTCCCGAATATGGCTCAGGAAATCATCGATACCACCCGACGCCCGAACATACGTCCTGGGTTGAACTGCATCAGTGGGATAGTCTACGTTTTTTAATGCTGGGCCAGGACCACCGAATTCATCCGGATCGGCCCCTCCGCCCCAATCTGTTTCCTGATTTTCCATAGTTTACACCCACTCCTTAGAATGATGCCAGACCATTGTTTGGCTCTTTTTTGCAAAGTACTCCGAGGGGAGCAGACAAGCAATATCCCATTCGTTTGGTTCGATCTCTAGGAATTGCGACTGAACATGATCGCCTAAGTATCGTTTCAGACAGGGCTGAAATTCTGATAGCTCGCTGGCCTTTGTGAGAAACGCATAGGAGATACGAAACTTGGTCGATTGATCATACTTCGTATTATTGATATACTCGCTCAATTTATTCAGAAACGCGATCCTCATTTTGGGGGAGAGATAGTGTAGATTGATCCCCAGGAATCCATCATCATAAAATTTGATGGGAATCGTCAGGGGAAAGCGATCATAATAGGGTAGTGTCTTCTTCAACTTGGGATCATAGAAAAAGTGAAACATCCGACCTGTCAGCACCCCACCTCGTGTCTGATCCGAATTCTTCATCAGGGATTTACGATTCACGGCTAGTGATTTTGTTTTCTCCCGAAGCCAAGTTTGAGCCTTGAAAGACCCCACTTTCAGACCCTCTTTTTCTAGTGATTTGGCTAGTCGTTGTATCAAAGTTTCCATAGTAGTATTTAGTGAAGTTAGAGCAAATTCAGGTGTCGTTCCGTGATAACTTTGAAGGTCCAACCCTGGTCTTGGCAGAACTCATCTGCTGCGGTCCACTTAGCCTGGTTGACCGCCAACTGTGCGGCTTCCTCACGTAGTTTTCTTGAGGTTCGTCGGAGTGTTCTGGCCGAGGTTTGAGATTCGGGCTTGATTTCGAGCATATAGATCGCAGAAGCCCCGTCTTTACGGCGCATCTGAACAATAAAGTCAGGAAAGTACCTTCGTTCTCGGCCATCGATAGGCGACCGATACCGAATTGGAAGTTCCTCAGAGGCCCACCAGATCACCTGCGGATGGGTATCCAGAATGTTCATGACCCTCAGTTCCCAGCTACTTCGGTAGACGATATTCGCGGGATTGCCTTTATACTTCTGAGGGTTCCGTGGCGAGAATTTTCCTTGATAAAACATATAAATATATTTATTAAGGGAGGTAATACTTATGCCAAAGGGTTTAGGTGCTATCAAATCATTAGGAAAAGCTATAAAAGGTAAAAAAGCTCCTACTAAATCGGGTGGGAAAGGAGGTGGCAAAAAAGCAGCACCACCTAATAAAGAAACAATTAACAAACCTAGAGGATCGGCTCTATCGATTCTAGCAGCGGGAGGCCTGGGCCTGGCCGCGGGATCGATTCTCTCGGCGGGAAATGCTGAAGCTGTAGCTGAAGGTGAACGGACAACGGGTCCTCTATCAGCACTTGAAGACAATCCATATAAATTTAAGCATCTGTCTTATCCTGAGAATGTTGGTCTATTTGGTAGTCGAAATCCATATTACATACTGTTCACTATTTTTGCCTCATCAACAACGAACTATACAATTCCAGGTGCCACGCCGAAGCCAAGGCCAAGTAAAATTGGAGAATCAGCGCCCATGTTAATGGAGAAAGTGGTAAATCAGTTTAGACGAAAATCAATAAAAACGGACTCCGCGGTTCGATTGTATATGCCAGATACTGTCTCCTGGAATTTTAATCATTCCTGGAATGATATCAGTCTGACTAATGAATTCGCGAATATTGGGAAAGCCGCAACATTAATAAACCAGGGAGAAAAGGCACTTACGCAAGGGACAACACAGGCCGCCAAAGACTTTGTTAAAGGTGCCACGACTATGGCTATGGAGAGCGCTGCCAAATCATTAAAAATAAACGAGTCTCTTGCTACATCTATGTTTGGTCTGGCTCAAAATCCAAATATGGAGGTCTTGTACAATAGTCCGCAATTTCGCACTTTCAATTTTGAGTTTGTTTTTGCTCCAAGAAATGCAGCAGAAGCTAGAGCAGCCTTTGAAATTATTCAGACATTCAAGTTCCATGCTGCTCCAGAAGCCTTTTCTGGTGGTGCAGACCTGGGCCGATATTTCATTCCCCCATCTGAATTTGAAATCGAACTAAAAAAAGGTGATGGGGAAAATCTTTGGCAATTGGGTAAAATTTCTCGATGCGTCTTAACAGACATTGCAGTAGACTACGGAGCTTCTGGTCAATTTGCAACGTTCAGCGATGGAATGCCCACGAACATTCGGATGACATTAGGATTCAAAGAAACTGAATTCATCACGAAAGAAATGGTGGCGAAAGGATTCTAATGGCTTCTACGTATTTCAATAACTTCAAGGGAATGACCTATACGCTTGAGGCGAATACCATTCCCAATCAGGTTCTGACGAATGTATTAGCACGAGTGGCCTTTCGAGAGGGCCTAATCTCCGATGCTCATTTGTTCTATCCCTATCAGGTCAAAGAAAGTGATTCACCTGAGATTATTGCTCATAAACTCTATGGTAGTCCTCATGATTATTGGATCGTGACGCTCTTTAATAATATCATCGATCCCCTGATGGATTGGCCCATGACCTACATCAGTTTTCAGGCATATATCATTGAAGAATATGGATCGCTAGAGACAGCCCAGACCACGATTCACCATTATGAAAAGATTGTTGAGAAGACAACCAGTGAGGGCTACTATTCATCTTTTACGTATTGGATCGATGAGACGGAATACGATACACTGGTCGTACCAATTGCCGAAGTCTTTACCTTCTCGGATGGTTCTACCGCCTCAGTTACCACTAGTCGAAATTCAGTCACAGTGTATGACTACGAAACAATCCTGAATGAGAACCGACGAAACATTAAATTACTGAAGCCCGATTACACCTCAATCGTCAAACAAGAACTCGAACGACTGTCACTCTAATAATGGCATCCGATAAGAATAAGATTGATGTTGCCTCTGATTTTAAGCTAAAGTCCCTGATTCTCTTTAGCAGTACAGGGGCCTCAGTCATTTTAACTGATATCATGACAGAACTGAACATTTATGAGGATGTGTTCAGTAATAATACCGTGGGCAATATCTTGGTCATCGATTCCCAAAACTTCATTAACCGTCTTCCCATCATTGGGCATGAGTATCTTGAAGTGTCGTTTGAAAAACCTGGGGCTATAGATAATTATACTAAAATATTTCGTGTCTATAAGATTGCCAATCGTGAACGTACCAATATGCAGAACGAGCAGTATATTCTACATTTTACCTCAGAGGAAATGCTGCTAAATGAACAACGTAGAGTCTCGCGGTCATTCAGTGGCAAGACAATTAGTGATATGGTCAGCGTAATCGCCAAGGATGAACTAAAGATCGCGCCCGAGCATCTTAAACTAACTGAAACTACTGAGTCCTTACATACTATTGTGATTCCCAATTGGAAACCATTTTATGCAATTAACTGGCTCGCGGCCAGGGCTACATCCTCACAATATCCTGGGGCCTCATTTTTCTTTTTTGAGGATAAAGAAGGATATAAGTTTACCTCGTTCGAAGCCCTGAGTCAGAAGCCCGCAATCATGACGGTCACTGTGAGCTCCAGAAATCTCACGCTCTCGCCGCAAGATGCACCAAACGAATTGAATGAGTCGCAGAAAAATATCTATGAGTATGAGATGAAAACGGGTATGAATATTTTGCAAAATCTGAATCGGGGTATGTACGCAGGAACCCTCGTGACCGTCGATGCACTGCGCCAGAGAATTCAGAATCATCCAGTGGGTGGGGTATCGCTCTTTAATCGTACCAAGCATCTTAATCCAAAGTCCTCATTCTCGGATATGACGAATCGGTTCAAAAAGATGGAGACCGAGGAAGTCTATTCTCAGATCGAACTATACCCAACCACTGATGGATGGAACAAACTGAGTTACCGAGCCCTGGCCACACAATATCCCAATCATGTTGAAGATTGGCTGATACAACGACAAATGACCCTGGCCGCGTATCACCAGCAACGATTCAAGATTTCTGTCCCTGGCAGCACTGATATTACGGCAGGCAAAGTAATTGATCTTAACTTTCCATCACTAGAATTGCAAGAAAAGGCAGGCCGAAAGTTAGATGAATTGTATAGCGGAAAATACATGGTCTCAGCAGTTCGACATTCCTTCGCACGGTCAGGCCATATCTCATTTCTGGAAATCATGAAAGACTCGCAGGAGAAGGGATTCCCTGCTGCAAAACAGGACAATAACTTAATGGAGAATCTAAAGAAATAATGGAACTGGCGTATCGACAATTCTGGGTTGGGGTGGTTGAGAATCGTCAGGACCCGCTTAAAGTGGGTCGCTGTCAGGTTCGTATTGCAGGAGCGCATACGGATGACAAGACCCTGATTCCCACGGCTGATTTGCCCTGGGCGCAGGTGATGTTACCAATCACAGATACGTCTCGCCTGATTCTTCGAGAGGGCGATTATGTAGTGGGATTCTTCTTAGATGGTTCAGATGCCCAATTGCCTGTCATTCTGGGTCTGCTCCCTGGTATTCCCGATCTAGCTATTCCTACTAATAAGGGATTTGGCGATCCCAGAACCAGTGAACTCAGTAGTGCGCCCAGACCACCCAAATCGCTGGAATTTACAGGCAGTGAGGGCGCAATTAAAATCACTGAGAATTCTGCGGCCTCACGTAATCCCATATATCTTAATGAACCCACGGTGAGTCGTCTGGCCAGAAATGAATCGATTGATGAAACCGTGATTCAAACGAAAAAAGACCTGGTATTCAGAAGTGTGCCTGTTGCGGGTGGCGGTTCGTTCACTGAACCTGATACTACCTACAATGCCTCATATCCCTATAATCGGGTGATCGAGACTGAATCGGGCCATTTCATTGAATTAGACGATACGCCTGGGGCCGAGCGAGTTCATATCTACCATCGCTCAGGCACCTGCTTTGAGATCGCGCCCACAGGTACATTGGTCACAAAAATCCATAATGACAATTTCCAGGTGGTGCTATCAGATAACAATATCTATGTCAATGGGAAATGCAATCTGACCGTAAAGGGTGATGTCAATCTCAAGACAGGCGGCAATTTCAATGTAGAGGTCGAGAAGAATTTCAATCTGAAAGTGGGCGGGGATATCAATGTACAGAGCGGCACGGCCTGTAAAATTCAAGCTGGAACCGAGGGTATTTTTGAATGCGGCGGGAATGCCACGATCTTTTCGGGTAGAGTCTTGACCCTTGAGGGTGGAACAGAACAGATTCACCCAGGAACAGGAGCCCCAATTGGTAATTTGCTGCTTGGTGAACTCGGCGATCCGATCAAGCAAGAAGCCATTCAAACTGATGTCTTTACACCTGAGCCATTACCTGATGCGCCTGATATGTCAGAGGAAGGCAATCAGGAATTGTCACAACGTCCAGGAACAAAAGTGGATGAGGAGCATCCAGTTGAGCAGTATACAGATCCCGTTGAAACTCCGCAGGATATTCCACCACCTCCTGCGGCTAATACTGCCTCAAACACCGTGCCTGTGTTGACAAGCACTCTGGGCGGCGATGTAATGGTACGGGCGATGAACCGTGCGCGACTTGTAGACCCAACACAGCGAGCGATGATCTGGGCACAGACAGCCCATGAGTCAGGAGAATTTAAGAAGCTGGAAGAGAATCTTAATTATAGTCGTCAGACCATGCTCAGAATCTTCCCGAAGTATTTCAGTGAATCTAATGTCAATGACTACGTAGGGAAACCTAATAAATTTGCGTCTCGTGCGTATGGGTCACGAATGGGTAACGGTGATGAAAGCTCAGGTGAGGGATATACGTATCGTGGTCGTGGGTTCATTCAGTTGACAGGCAAGGCCAATTATCTTAAAGCCAGTACTGCCTTCAATCAAAATTTTGTTACGTCTCCCGATGCAGCTAAAGAACCAAAAACCGCAGCCGATATTGCGGTCTGGTATTTCCTTCGCGGTCAAGCGGGTGGATATAAGGGCAGCTATAGTGATATTACGAATGTCACAAAATATGTCAACGGAGGAAAAATTGGATTAGAAGATCGTGCCAAATTGTTTGAGAAAGCCAAGAAGAAAACTGAGGTCATCACCTTTCAAGCGGATGTGATCTAATGCCACCATTAGCACGATTGGGCGATAAATGTTCAGGGCATGGTTGTTTTCCACCACGTCCATTGATTACTTCATCAGGCACGTGCTTTGTGAATGGTATTGCAGTCTGTCGTGTGGGTGATCGATTAGATACTCATACGTGCGTGACCTCTCATGATGGAACAGTAATTGGTGGATCAGGTACAACGTTTATCAATGGCATGGCCGCAGCACGAATTGGTGATCCTATTGATTGCGGATCCACGATTTTAGAAGGTTCATCAACCAGTATAAGTGAGGCATAACGATGGCATTTGGAATTGTTAGTTCGAGCGATTTACCGACAGGATTATCAAGTGAATTGGAGAATGTTGTTCCCACTGTGCCCCAGGGTCTGAGTGATCGAGCTAAGGGTGTTATTGGGGAACTGATTGACAAGTCTCGTGCTGATTTGTTTCAGAACCCAATGGATACGGTCATGGGTGGAATGACAACTAAAGTTGAGGAAATGCAAACGCTGCTGACTAGTATTTCTACAGGTGATTTTACCATTCCCTCAATTAGCGCGGACGACGCCACCACGTTCTTAGCGGGAACCAGTATATCTGATCTTCAAGCTGGGATCTCAGCATTCAAGATGCATACTGACCGTCTCTCAGGTGTGCTGAAAGGCCAGGGTATCAATGCGCCAGGTCTAGAGGAAATTGTTTCGATTGGGAACAGTATGAACAATATGGCCAATATGCTCGATGGAGCCAGTGGGTGTCTGAATATTGTTGGGGCCGCGACGGGATTGTTCTCACAGGAAGATGTGGGAGAAAAAACAGGGGCGATTGGGAATGTCATTGGACGTATTGCCGCAGGTGTGGCCACGATTGCCGAAGTCAATGATGCCCTGTCGAATGCCAAGAATTTCCTGTCAGCCATTCTCACCAAGGATAGCAACTTTTTTACTACTGCGGTAGAACAATTAAAGAATGCTGCCCTGGGGACAGTTTTCTCGGCTATCATGGAGGACCCTTGTGCCCAGTTCATTATGAATCGAACAGGAATGCCAGATTTCTTGAAAAAACTGCAGGCGCCCATTAACTTTAGCGGCCTGGAAATTCCTGACAGTGATTAACTAAATACTATCATGGCTGAACTTGTCTACCAAGACCTCGATCTCAACTTTCTGGCTCATCCGATCAAGGGTGATGTCACGGTCTTGCAGAATGCTCAGGCTGTGGTTCGATCAGTCTATAATCTGGTCATGACGAATCACTATGAGCGGCCCTTTCATCCAGAACTAGGGTGTAATATTCGACAACTTCTGTTCGAGAATGCTACACATGAGACGGAAGAATCAATCAGACGATTCATCCAGGAGACCATTGAGAACTTTGAACCTCGTGCCACAGTCAACGAGATTCGCGTGACCGCGCAGGAGGATGAAAATGCGTATTCAGTGTTTCTAGATTTCTTTGTTGATATTTTTCCCATGCCCTTCACTGTCACCTTTTTACTAGAACGGATTCGATAGGAGTCTTATGAGTACGCCATTACGCATCACGGAACTGGACTTTGAGGAAATCAAACAAAACCTGAAAACCTTTCTTCAGAGTCAGAACACGTTTCGAGACTACAATTTCGAGGGATCGGGCCTGGCTGTTCTGCTTGATCTGCTGGCGTACAATACCCACTATAATGCTTATTACTTAAATATGTTAGCCAACGAGATGTTTCTTGACACGGCGATTGTTCGAGATTCCGTGTTCTCCCATGCCAAGAAATTGAATTATGTACCAGTCTCTGAACAAGGTGCGACTGCCGTTGTTAATATTACGGTGACGCCACCTGGCGGCAATACTCAGACGAGTTTACTCTTGGATCGCTACCAAGTCTTCCAGGCCAAGGCCATTGATGGCGTCACCTATTCTTTCACCAACACTGAGGCCCATACGATTCAAAAAGAGAATGGGGTCTTTCTGTTTTCTAATGTCACGATTCAGCAGGGTGAGACACAAACGACCACGACCTTGTACAATGCCACTAGCAATCCCTCGGCAGAGTTTGATATTCTGAACGAGAAGGCCGATACTGATACCTTGCTGGTGGAAGTGCAGGTCTCGCAGGTCAATACGTCCTCGGCGGTCTATACCCGAGCCGATGATATTACTGAGGTGAACAGTGATTCCAAGGTCTACTTCCTGACCACTGGGATTGATGAACAGTATAAGATTCGGTTTGGCGATGGCGTGGTGGGGGAAGCTCTCTCGAATGGCAATGTGATTCTGATTAACTACTTAATCGTGGATGGTGATGCGGCCAACTATGCCAATACCTTCAGCACAGGCAGTATTGGTGGATTCTCGAATGTGAGTATTGAGACTGTCTCTGCCGCAGCGGGGGGAGCAGAACGGCAAAGTTTGGCCTCCATTCGCTACCGAGCCCCATTAGCCTATACCGCACAGAATCGAATGGTCACGGCGAGCGACTATGAAACGCTCCTATTGACTAAGTATCCTGCAATTCAGAGCCTGGCGGTCTGGGGTGGGGAAGAAAACAAACCTCCCGTCTATGGCAAAGTGTTCTTGTCGTATCTTCTGACCGCAGGCTCGTTTATCAATGAGACCGAGAAGCAGCGGATTCTGGATGATCTGGTCACACCCTATACGATTGTCTCGATTACACCACAGTTCATTGATCCAGACTATTTGTTTGTACTCCTGAAGGCCAATTTTCATTATGTGGAACGGGCGACCACACTCACGAATGCACAGATGGTTGCTCTAGTTCGGACTGAGATTTTAAATTACATGAGTACCGAGTTTAACAAGTTTGGCGGCATGATGATTCCCTCTCGTCTGGAACGTAATATCGATGATACCAACAGCTCAATCACAGGCAGCCATGTGACCGTGACACTCCAGAAACGTTTCACCCCCACACTGGAAGAAACACGAAACTATAATATCGATTTCGGATTCTCATTGCATCGTGGTGGAGTCAATGATATCCTGACTTCTACGGGATTCTATATCTATGATACTCTGAATGTCCTGCGGTTGGCGTATATCGATGAGGCCCCGAATTCCTTCACTGGTGTTGATGATATTCTGATCGATAACCCAGGGTTCAGCTATAGCGAAGCACCCACGGTCACGATCACGGGCGATGGTAGCGGAGCCAATGCTATCGCCACGATTGTGAATGGCAAAGTACAGAGCATTACCCTGGATGATCGAGGTGAAGATTACACCCGCGCGATTGTGCTATTCAGTGGTGGGGGCAGTGGTCAGGGCGCATCAGCTACCGCGGTCATTTCAGCACGATTCGGAACACTTCGGACATTCTACTACAATGACCTGGCCCAAAAAGTTCTGATTAATACCAATGCTGGGACTATCGATCATATCAATGGAACGATTGCTCTGACGAACTTCAAGCCGATCTCATTGGAAACGACCGATGGGCAGATTCGGTTATCAATTGAGGCTGATGAGGATATTCTACAGGCCCAGAGAAATCAGATTATCACGCTTGATGCAACCGATGTGAGTGCCCTGACCATCACTGGGACTCCGATGGGTTCTCTGTAATGAGGCATCATGACTAGCCGCGGTATTCTTTCAACACTGGTTCGCCAGCAGCTACCTGAATTTATTCAGCAGAATTACGATACATTCGTGGCGTTTATTGAAGCCTACTATGAATACCTAGAACAGTCAGGGAAAGCCACGGACTTTGGAAAGCATCTCCGAAACTATCAGGATGTGGATCGCACCCTGACCGAGTTTGAGGACTATTTCAGCAAACAGTTCCTACCGCTCTTTCCTAAAGAGACTTTTACGGATAAGATGTTTCTCCTTCAGCATGGGAAACAATTCTTTCGAACCAAGGGATCAGAGCAAGCCTTTCGATTTCTCTTTCGAGCCCTCTATGGCCAGGAGATTGATCTCTTTTACCCCAAGCATTTTGTGCTTCGAGCCTCAGATGGTAGGTGGGTGCGTCGGCAATCCCTGAGATTCGAGCCCACGTTCTTCTCAATTGAAACGGGTGATGGTTCAGCAACACAATTCCCCTTATTCGAGGTTATTACTGATAGCGATGAGTTTGCGGTCTATCTGGATGATGTTCTCCAGAGTACCAGTGCGTATACATATTCCCCTAACTATCCGCATGTGACCTTCAATACACCCCCTGGTAGCAATGTCGAGGTCAAGTTTGCCTATAGCAGCGGGGAGATTGTGTCTCAGTTTAATGATAATAGCCTGATGATTCAGTTCACGGGTCAACAAAGCAATGCCTCCGCGATCTCTGAACAATCTAGTCTGATTACCGTGAGCAATGCCCAGAGTCTAGAAGTATTCATTTCCTCGCTCTCAGGTACCTTTCGTCAGGGCGAGACCGTTTCAGCCAACACAACTAATAGTGAGGGTGATGCCGTTGCCCTGGAGTTTGATCTATTCTCAATCCTCGAATACATTGAGGTCGTGGATGGTGGGTCCTCATATAACGTCGGCGATCCCGTTATCATCACAGGTGGTTCACCGAGTATTGCTGCCTCCGCGATTATCGATTCGGTCTATGAGGCGGTCATTACGAATATCATCATTCTGAATGGTGGCGCGGGATTCCGATCTGGTGATGCGGTGGTGATTATCTCAACCCCGAATACAGGGTTAGCGATGTCGATTGATACAGTCAACAAGGATGAATTCTATCACCCCAATACGATCTACCTGAATACTGATGTGATTAGTCTCTATGCCAACGTCGTGGTCAACACCAGCAACTATGGATTCCCTGGTTCTTTCACGGAGAATGTCGATACCCGATTAGTGGATGCCCTGACCCCTGGAGCATTGGCTGGATTGGGACCGATCAATAGTGTACAAATTCTTTCGAGTACCTTTGAATTCGCCACACCTCCGACATTAGATGCCGAAGGTCCGTTATGGACATTTACGTCCAACACTGCGGCCAATACCACCGCCAATGGTGCTATTCTTCTTGAAAATCTGGGTGTCCTGGGTCGAATGAATGTTCATGCGGGCGGCGAGGGCTATCGCGTGGGTGATGAATTAAACTTTGCTCCCCCTCTAGCAAATACAGGTTATTTCGGGTTTGGTTATGGTGCAGCAGGGGAAGTCACGGAAGTGCATTCCTCCAACAATGGTATTAAGCATGTCGAATTCTTCCCCTCTCGCATTGCAGGTACGGTTAATACCTCACTCAGTGGTATCTCAGTTATCGGAACAGGAACAGCGTTTGTTACTGATCTCCGAGTGGGTGAACGCATTGAGGTGAATAGTGAATACCGCTATGTAAATAGTATCACGAATGCCACCCACTGCACGGTAAATGCAGCCTGGCACAGAACCTCCACGGGTCGTCGAATCGGAGTCTGGGGTCATTATGTCATCGGTGGCCTGGGCTATACCATGAATACGCTTCCCGCGATCACCATTACCTCAGCGAATGCCCTTGCCACTGGAGCAAATGTGATTGTGGATACGATTCTGGGTGATGGGGAAAATCTCTATGCCTTTGCCGCTCATGCCCCAGGTGCGATTGAAAGTATTGCTGTCACAAATCCTGGGTCTGGGTATCAGAATACACCCCTGGTCGATCTGACAGGAACAGGTGATGGATTAGCCACTGCGATTGCTCACCTGATGAATTCAAACTTTACGTATCCTGGTAAATTCATTACCACGGATAGTTTGCTGAGTTCAGTCCAACGATTGCAGGGACGAAACTATTACCAGAATTTCTCGTATGTAATTCAGTCTCAGGTTGAATTCTCACGATATCGGCAGACGCTATTAGACCTCATCCATCCCTCGGGTATGCGGATGTTCGGGGAATATGCGATTGAGGGAGACATTGGAACTGCAAATGAATTGTTCAGCACCGATAGTTACATAGGTGAAATTACGCTAGATGGCACAGTAGAAACAACCAATGCCTCGAATCTAGTTGTGGGTACTGGAACTACATTCAATGTGGCCAATGCAGCCAATACCCTGACGATTGGTTCGACTATTACGATCAATACTATGGTTCTGGTTGTAGCAACTATTATAAATAATACTAGTCTGAGGGTTGCAAATACAGCCACGCTCAACACAAGTGGCGAGACCTTAATTGTTCGGAAAACACTCTAATGACCACACTGACAAATCGACAACTGGGCTATCATAACGCCAAACAATTCTCAGATGGATTCTCTGAAACTGATGCCACGGTGGGCTATCTGACAATTGGGCGCACCTCACTCTGGGATGCTAATGATTCTCCGCCTTCTCTGGCGAATACCCTGATTACCTCCTACTCAGTCTGGAATAATATGTTCGGGGGTAAACGAGTCGTGGGTAACGATGTGGCCCTGGTGATTCGGAGAAATAACTGGACCGCAAATACTGTCTACCCATCCTATGATGATCGAGCCGAGGCCCCGTACTTAGCCGCAAATGGGGAATACGTATACACCACCGCAGGAGCCGTCTATCGGTGTCTAGATAATGCCAATAATGCGCTCTCCACGGTTGAACCCACGGGCGACTATATTCTGAACAATGGGTTCATCACCACGGCTGATGGATATGTCTGGAAATATATGTATGCGATCACCCCCACCAGCAAATTTATTACTACAAGCTGGATTCCTGTGCCTGAGAGCCAGACGATCAATTATTACGGCTCCTCAAACAATGTAGTCAGTGGTGCGGTGAGTCGATTGGTCGTGGTCTCAGGTGGAACGGGTTATAGTAATACCAATACCACGATTACAATTGTGGGGAATGGTACGGCAGCCACCGCGAATGCAAATCTCACGGGAAATGTCTTGACCAGTGGGATCATGACGAATCATGGCAAAAATTATACGTATCAGAACTGCTCAGTAGTTATTACAGGAATTGGGACAGGAGCTAATGTGCGCCCAGTGCTGTCACCGCCGAGCGGACATGCGTTTAATCCCGCGAGAGAACTGTCCTCGAATACCGTGATGATCTCAATCAAGATTGGCTCACCTGACTCCAGTGAAGATGGTAAAGTCAGTGCTAATAATGATTTTCGCCAGATTGCTCTGATTACAGCCCCGCATAAATATAATGAGAGTACAGAAGTGGATTCGGCGAATGCAAACTCCGCGATTACTCAGTCTACTTCTATTATCTTGACCACTGGAACTGATTATACCAAAGATGAAGTGGTCTATCAGGGAACTGATTTAGCCAATGCCACGTACCAAGCCGTAGTCGTGGATAATCTTCTGAATCAAGCGGCGGTTTGCGAACAATCAGGCACCATTCAGATTGGAACGATCTTGAAAGGTAATACCTCAGCGATTCAGCGAACCGTGGTCGATACGATTACTCCTGATCTTCACCCACGCAGCGGCAATCTTCTCTATGTAGAAAATCGAGCCACAATTATGCGAGCCGAGGGGCAGGCAGAAAACATTAAACTCGTCTTATCGTTTTAGAGGACACTATGGCACTAGATTTTTCGCAATCGCCCTATTTTGATGACTACGATGAGAATAAAGATTACTACCGCTTGCTCTTTCGTCCTGAGTATGCGGTGCAATCTCGTGAACTGACTCAGATTCAAACGGGTCTTCAGAGGCAGCTTGAACGATTCGGGAAGCATATCTTCAAAGAAGGCTCAGTGGTCTATGGTGGCCAGACGGTCATTGAGGTCAAGGAAGTTTACTATGTTATCGTCAAAACCACGAATATCAATAGCGAGACGATTGATGCCGAAGATTTCATCGGTCAATTTGTAATTGATAGCGGTGGTCGTGGTGTTCGGGCGTATGTCATTGCCGCAGAGAATGGCGATGGTTTTACCGCTAATCCCACCCTGATGTTGAAGTATGTCTCGGCGGTCGATCAGCGATTTGTGGCCAACGATGAAATTCAAACTGAGGATGGTTCGCTCTTAGCTACCGCGGTATCTAGCAATGCCGTGGGTGAGGGTTCAACCTGCTCGATTGGTGAGGGGGTCTTTTTTGTTCGTGGATTGTTTGCTCATATCGCGGCTCAGACTATTATTCTGGAAAAGCATAGCACGATTCCCTCGTATCGTGTAGGTCTGGAAATCGCTGAGACGATTATCAATGAGAACAACGATTCCTCACTACTCGATCCAGCCCTGGATGCCTCAAACTATCAGGCCCCAGGTGCGACACGATATCAACTCACTCTCACACTCGCCAAACGATCTCTGACGAGTACCGATGACACGGCGTTCATTGAATTGATGCGGACGGATAGCGGCGATCTGATTAAGAAGATTGTCTACCCGCAATTGTCTGAACTTGAGCATACCCTGGCTCGTCGGACATTTGATGAATCGGGTAGCTATACCGTGCGTCCATTTCAGATTTCCTTGCAGGATCATTCTACATATAGCAATGCTCATAACATTATCCTGGAGACAGGGAAAGCCTATATTCTGGGGTATGAATTCGAGACCATTTCCCCCACCACGATTGCTAATGAACGGGCGCGGGATGTGGCGAATGTCTATAATTATCCCCTGACGGTCGATTATCAGAACTATGTGTATGTGACCAAGCTGTATGGCCCGATTGCCTATGATACACTCGCGCCCCTGACAATCCATTGCGTCAATAGTGCAAGCATCAATACCCTGACTTCCACGACCGCCACAGCCACGAATATCGGCACAATTCGGATTCGTTCGCTGGATTATGATAGTGGGGCGAATGCGTCCTCTACTAATACAGGTATCTGGAAAGCATTTACCTTTGATGCTAACTTAACCAGTCGGAGTGCCAACTGCTCAGGCTCTGGTTCATCGACCACGATTGTTTTGGATACTGATGCCTCAACACTAGATGATGCTTATAATGGCATGGTTCTACGTATTGTGACTCATGCAGGTACTACATACAACGAATTAGCCACTATCAGCGATTACGCGGGTGCCACTAAGACCGCCACGGTGACACAGGCATTTTCATTCGGTACACCCACCACGGCCACGATCTTCTCCCTGGATTATGAATTTGCGGATGCCGAATCGTTTGTCTATGGTTCTAGCAATACGATCACCACTCGAATGGATATTGATACTTCGAGCAAATATGCCAGTTCTGTGGATACGTATCAGGGCGCATTCATCACCGATACTGATTTCAATCGCTCGATTATTTCACTACCTAACTTTGCGATTGGTGATGCCTCTGTAGTGGGTGGTACTCCGATCACGAATTCAGAATACTATGGTCATAAGAAATACTCGCTCCAGTTTGCGTCCAATGTGATTTCCTTTACCACAGCCTCAGGTATCACTTCAGCGGTCAATGGTTCACCGCTCTCGGGTTCAGTGGCCATGGAAAACATTCTGGTGGTGACAACCAGTGCTGGTACCCTGGCCAATAATCAGGTCATCAATTTCTTCAGTGGATCAAACACTGCTGCTGTCACAACCGCAGGCAATACCTCATCCTATACGATCACTGTGCCTAATGGTGGAACACAAACTGCTGATGTTTATGTCAAGGTACATTTGCCGTATGCTCATTCCCTGGGCAGTATTCGGAAATCCAAACAAAACAAACTAGCCAATACTGCGAATGTCGATACAGGAACAGCCACCGTCGTCTCAACAGGCATTACTTGGTATAAGCAGGGCGGCACGGGTTCAAGTCTGGGTGCCCATGTGGTGTTTAATAATACTGCGATCAGTGGTCTGCAAACACAGAACTTTGCTCAGTCGGTCTATACGGCTGATGTGATTTCTCTGGCGGGAGTCTATGATTGTGGTGCGAACGTTGCCTCCACCGCAAATCTAGCTTATGCGAGCAATCTAACCGATTACTATACACTCACGAATGGTCAAAAAGATAATACGTATGACCATGCCACGATTGTGCTTCGACCTGGCTATCGTGGTCCCAGTGGTAATACTGTGGTGTTCCTGAACTACTATGAACATACAGGATCTGGCTATCTCACCGTGGATTCCTATATCGATGGGAATACGGCCTACGAAGATATTCCAAATTATACCTCCACACAGACCGCGCGGATTTACCCATTGCGGGATGTGATTGACTTCCGTGCCCGAAGGAAAAATGGTGATGCCGCGGGGTTGTTCGATGAAACAATTTTGGGTATTTCTGGAACTAATTTTGAAACTGATTTCAGCTACTATCTCCCTCGAATCGATAAGGTGATTCTGACTAAGGATCGTACCTTTGAAGTGGTGAGTGGAGTCTCTTCCCTAACACCCACACCGCCAGCAGATAAAGAAAATTCTATGACCTTGTATACGCTGTCCTTACCTGCGTATACATTCTCACCGAGAGATATTACCACCAAGTACCATGATAATCGTCGGTATACGATGCGTGATGTGGGCATTCTGGAGAAGAGAATTTCTAATCTCGAATACTACACCTCCCTGAGTCTCCTGGAACAAGATGCCAAGAATCAGGAGATCGTGGATGATGCGAGTGGGCTGAATCGATTCAAGAATGGTATTTTGGTTGATCCATTCAAAGGTCATAGCATTGGGGATGTCACGAAATCAGACTACAATTGCTCGATTGATATGCAGCAAAAAGAATTGCGGCCTCCCTATACGTCTACCTCATTCCCATTAAGCCTGAATGAGAACTCCTCCACGAACTATAAGCGCACAGGTAAATTGCTCTCGATTGATTATAGTGAATCCACGTTCATCGATCAGCCCCTGGCGAGTCAGGCCATCAATATCAATCCTTTCAATGTGGTCTCGTACTTAGCACAGGTACAAATTGATCCTTCTTCCGATACCTGGGTCGATACGAATCAAGTGCCTGATGTGCTGGTCAATGCTGAGGGTGATAATGATGCCTGGAATGCGGTGGGCCAGGCCCTGGGACGAGCAGCTCCTGATTTGTTCGGGACTGTCTGGAATGGCTGGCAAACACAATGGACTGGTACCGCAATAGTCTCACAAGAAACGATTGTTCCTATCAATCGAGGATGGCTCGGTCCTGGTAACGGTGGCGCACAAGAATTTGGCGATATTATTCAAAACACGATCACTGATATTACGCAACGCCAGACTCGAACAGGAATTCAGAATATTTTCTCCACGGAGGCAATCACGCGATCACTGGGCAATCGCGTGGTGGATGTTTCGATTGTGCCCTACATTCGGACTGCTGGAGTCTTGTTTGTAGGAAAATCATTCAGACCCAATACTACACTCTATGGATTCTTCGATGGTCAGGCTGTTCAGAACTATATGAACAAAGCCAATATCATCGAGGTCGATGATACCACCGTGAAGTATATTGACAAGTATCAGAATGGTGAGATTGTCAATATCTATGAACCCGCCACGAGTACAGTTCGGGCTAATGCGATTGTGGCTCTCTCTCGCAATGGTGCCCTGACAACTAATGTGCATATCGTAAATCTTCGGAGCAATGATAGCAATATTGGAAACTCCACGATTCTAACGACCAATGCAACGTTCTTAGTGGGTACCACGAGCGGAGCTAATACCAAGATCATCGGAAGCCAT
>Ga0194126_10001343_pt1 | contig 41304 bp, 38 predicted proteins | sample TA2KigC150mmetaG_FD_148641 | JGI IMG/M metagenome (GOLD analysis project Ga0194126, IMG submission 148641) | Freshwater microbial communities from Lake Tanganyika, Tanzania - TA2015035 Kigoma Deep Cast 150m | ecosystem: Environmental > Aquatic > Freshwater > Lake | place: Tanzania: Lake... | reverse complement strand
TAAAGGCTCCCAACATACAAGGATTATATTTCGTTGGAGACACCGTTCGCGGCTGGGGCGTAGCAATGGATACTGCCGCGAGTTCGGCAATTCTCTGCGCTGAAAAAATATTGAAGAAGAAAACCGATATAAGTCTCGTTTTTTAGGGTTCATTGGAGGTTAGCAATATGGCAAGAAGTAGGGCGAAAACGGAGACACTGCTTGGCTGCTACAGAATTCTAGAAATCACCGACGAACAAGGGGAGTATTGTGGAAAGCGTCTGGCTGACTTGGGTGCCGACGTAATAAAGATAGAAAATCCGCAGGGCAGCAAGACCAGATTTAAGGGCCCTTTCTTTCATGATCAGGTTGACCTAGAAAAAAGCTTGAATTTTCTGCACTACAATACCAACAAGCGTTCTATAACCCTGAATCTAGAATGCCGAGACGGCCAGGAGCTCTTTAAGAAACTGGTCAAGAGAGCAGATGCCGTAATCGAAAGTATGCCGGTGGGCTATTTAGCTGCTTTAGGATTGGACTACAAATCGCTGTCAGCGGTGAATCCGGCGCTGGTCATGACTTCCATTAGTCCGTTCGGTCAGACTGGCCCCCATAAAAATTGGGAAGCCACGGACATTGTGAATATGGCAATGGGCGGCTTTATGCAAAGTTGTGGTGAGCCAGATGGCATGCCGCTCCGCGGTGGCTGCGAGCAGTCTCTGCAAATCGGTTCACAATGCGCTGCTATAGGCACAGCAGCTGCTCTCTACTATAAGTCTATGACCGGCAAGGGACAATACGTAGATATCTCCATTCAGGAATGCGTTTTGACCTATGGTCACGAGCAGGCTACTGCTCAAAGCTGGGCTTTCCACCAGAATAATGTGGTAAGGGCGGGAGCTAGGACCAAATGGGCTTTTCCCTACGGGCTGTTCCCGTGCAAGGACGGATGGGCCATCATCGCAACAGTACAAGCTTCAGAGTGGGATCAACTATCGGCATGGATTCATGAAGTCACAGGTAACGCCGAAGTATTGGATGATGTGTTCAAGGGGACGCTGTTTGACCGTGCGCCCTATGTGGATATATTAACTGTATACCTTCTGGAGTTCTCACAGAAGCTCACGAAAGACGAGTTTTTCCTTGAGGGGCAGAAACGTAAAATACCAATTATGCCGGTGCATTCAATTGAAGAAGCTATGAACTGCCCTCAACTTACTGAATGGGGTTTCTTCAAGAACGTTAGTCATCCAGTTGTAGGTGACCTCAAAGATACTGGCAATCCCGACCGTTACGCCGAAGGCAACTTGGACGTCTGGAAGGCAGCCCCTCTACTTGGACAGCACAACGAGGAGGTCTATTGCTCTGAAATTGGACTTTGCAAGGATGATCTGGCTGTATTAAGGAGCAACGGCGTTATCTAGATTATGTGGAGAGAGACAGAATGAAAGATACCATTTTAAAAGGGATAAGAGTGGTTGAACTAGCCCGGTTTGTGGCAGCGCCGATGTGCGCACGCATACTTGCCGCTCTGGGGGCGGAAGTCATTAAGATAGAAACTAGCAAGGCCCTCGATATGCAGAGGCTCGATGCCGACAACACTCGAGATGGCTACCGCTGGCCTGATAGCGCTGCGCTTAAGAAGAGCGCAAGCCTGAACTTGAAGCACCCGGAAGCAATAGAGCTGATGAAGAAGCTGCTTCAAATCAGTGATGTCTTCATTGAAAACATGCTTCCGGACGGACCTTCAAAGTTAGGCCTGGACTATGCTGAGATACGCAGGAATAACCCTAAGCTTATTATAGTACGTATGCCAGGTCTGGGCCTTGCGGGCCCCTACCGTGATTTTGTGGCTTACGGGCTGGCAGTTCAAGCCCTGGGCGGACTGGATGATACTACAGGCTTCCCCGGCTCACCCATCGGACCCAACTTCTCCTACCCCGATTATATCAGTGGGGCACATGCTGCACTTTCAGTAATAGCGGCCCTTGATTACCGCAGGCGCACTGGCAGGGGGCAAATCATCGAAGCACCTCTTTATATGGCAATGAGTTCGTTGCTTAGATCCGCTCCGCTTGAGTATTCCGCCAATAAAATAAGTGTGAAAGGAATGGGAAATCGCGACCGCTACATGTTTCCCCATAACGCCTATAAATGCAAAGGAGAAGACAGATGGTGCGTTATAGCTGTACGCTCGGACGATGAATGGAAAGGCTTATGTAAGGCCCTAGGCAATCCCAGTTGGGCTAAGAAACCTGAATATGACACGGTTTTGGGTAGAAGAAACAAAATTGATGAAATCGATAGTCATATCCAGGAGTGGACTTCAGTTCGAACAGCCGAAGATGTGGTTGAAACACTGCAAAAGTCAGGTATTCCCAGCGGCATCGTAGTAAAGGGCAGTGACATGATGTCAGACCCGCATTTGAAGGAGAGGGATTATTTTAAGATTACCACTAACCACCCGCGCTATGGCTCACATCCCAACTATTCAGTACCCCCTATACTTTTCTCTGAAACGCCCTGTCTTTTCGGTCCTGCTCCCAAATTGGGGGAACATAACGATTATGTATATGGAAAGCTGCTAGGTTTATCCAAAGCAGAAATCAAGAGTAATACCGACGCCGGAATTTTCGCTTAAAGGTAGGAAAAGGTTGCCCAAACTGAAAAAGTTATTTAATCCCGTAAGCATAGGCAAGGTTGCTTTAAAGAACCGCATTGTAATGCTACCCATGGTTCCAGGCGGAGCCAAGGACTATCACATAACTGATGATGTTATAGAGTTTTATAACAAGGTAGCTAAGGGTGGCACGGGGCTCATAATAGTCGGCGCCTGCATGGTTCCCGACCTGAGCGGAACAAATCCCAGCTATGATTCCACACCGAGATGTCCCGGCATATTCAGCGATGACCTTGTTCCAGGACTGCAAAGGTTAACCAATAGTGTGCATGAGCTTGGCAGTAAGATAGGCGCTCAACTTGAAATTCACTATGAATGGAGAGCTAGTAAAGATAGACCGCTGGAATGTGTAGGAGCCTCTGACGGCCCCTCAGGACCTGGACTCCCACCTGCACGTGCTCTAACCGTAGATGAGATTCACCAAATTGTCAATGAGTATGGTGAAGCAGCAAAAAGGGCTCGAGAGGCAGGGTTTGATATGGTAGAGATTCATCCCGGAATTGGCTACCTCTTGGGTCGTTTCCTGTCACCCTATTCGAATAAAAGGACAGACCAGTATGGCGGGACACTTGACAATCGAATGCGCCTGATACTTGAAGTCATCGCTTCGATTCACGCGAAAGCGGGAAACGACTATCCCTGTACCTGCCGCATCTCTGCCATTGATTTCATGGAGGGAGGGAATACTCTTGAGGACGGCAAGATAATAGCTGGCCGCCTACAGGAGGCAGGTGTTGCGGCAATCAATGTACAAGTGGGATTTCACGAAAGTCCTCAGCCACTTATCCATCGCTGGGTATCACCTGGTGCCTTCGTCTATGTGGCACATGAAATAAAAAAGGTGGTCAGCATTCCGGTAATAGCTGGCTACAGAATCAATGACCCGTTCTTGGCGGAGAATATAGTGGCTGCAGGAAAAGCAGACTTAGCCGGAATGGCGCGAGCATTAATTGCCGACCCTGATTTACCTAACAAGGCTAGAAAGGGTAGATTTGAGGATATTCGTTATTGTATCTGCTGTTGCCGTTGCCTGGACGATATCCGGGAAGGCAAGCCAATTACCTGCAGTGTTAATGCTGAGATAGGAAGACCTGAGATAAAGCCGTCATCAGTGAAAAAGAAGGTATTGATAATAGGTGGGGGACCCAGTGGTATGGAGGCAGCTAGAGTAGCAGCACTAAGAGGCCATGAGGTGATACTTTGTGATGCAAATCCAGGGTTAGGGGGACTTATTCGGTTGGCCTCGGTACTAAATAGTGAACTCGAGAAATGGGCTAAATACTTGAAAAGACAGGTGCAAAAGCTTCCGATTGAAGTCCGCCTCGGATCCATGGTCACTCTTGCCTCACTCAAAGAATTAAAGCCAGATGTACTAGTTATAGCTGGTGGAGGACAATATCCGACATTGGATATACCTGGAATTGACTGTGAGAATGTAATTAGCGGCCATGACATTATTGAAATGGTGAACGGACGCCCTACGAGAAAAGGGTTGCTCTGGTGGTTAGCTTGCCTGTTTCTACCGCGCTTCTACAACCCTCGCCTCGTAAGACGGGCAATGAGATTGAATTTTCCCATAAAGAAGCGGGTAGTCATCATTGGTGGTGGGTTTGCAGGCTGTGAGCTTGCTGAGGTTTTAGCCGAGAATGGAAAACAAGTAACTATTCTGGAAAAGTCGACACGCATAGGTTACGATATCGGCATGACAGAGCGGTGGGTGGTTAGGCGAAGACTTGCGGAGCTAAAGGTCGGGTTGGAAACCGACGTTACCTATATGGAGATAACCCATGAGGGGGTGAATTTTAGCCAAAAAGACTCAGTAAGGTTTGTTAATACCGATACCGTTTTATTAGCGGAAAAGCTGGTTTCAAATCATAAACTTGCTCAGGAATTGAATTTGAAAGCACCGGCAGTCTATATGGTTGGCGATTGTGCTGAACCGGGTCGGATAAGGGAAGCTGTCGCTTCTGGCTTCTGTATTGGTAGCGAGATCTAAACTCAATAAGCATCAGAGGAGGAAGGAAAATGCGACCAAGGTATTTTGAAGAATACAATATCGGAGACAAATTCACCACCCAAAAAAGAACAATAACCGATACTGACATAACACTAATGGTTAGTCTCTGCCAATACGCGCATCCCATGTTTGTTGATGAGGAGTTCGCTAAGACTACAGTGTTTGGCAGACGAATACTGCCCGGAGTACTAACGGTATCATTTATGCAGGGACTGACCGAATCGGCCAATGCCTGGGACATCTCTGGGGTCGTCGGAATGGTGGGGTTAAATAATGCAAAGTTTAAGGTTCCGGTTATGGCGGGAGATACCATAAATGTTGAGGTGGAGACTGTTGCCAAGACCGAGACCAAAAGGCCGGATAGAGGTTTGGTCACCTTTAAGCAGACTTGTAAAAACCAGAAGGACGAAGTAGTGGTTGAAGCAGAGCTGATTCTAATGATTTTGCGCAAACCTTGATTAAGAGCTTAAACAGTTGAGCGTAAAGATAAATATACCGCTGTTTCTGCAATCTCTTGTCGGTGATGTGAAGGTAGTCGATGTTACCGGAGACACAGTTGGCGAATGCCTTAACGATTTAGTCAGTAAGTTCCCTGAAATAAAGAAGCTGCTGTTTGACACAAATGGCGAGTTACATCACTACATTAATATTTTGGTTAATGGTGAGAGCGTCTATTTTGAACAGTTGACTAAGCCGGTAGCAGATGGGGCAGAACTCTTCATGCTGTACATTATTGCAGGAGGGTAAGCCTAAAAATCAGAATAATCGGGGGTGGCTCTGAAAAGTCTCAATTATTGTATAGGTAAGAAATGACGCAGGAGCATCATAGCTATCAAAGCAAACTTTTTGACGCAGGCGTCTTCTTCCGTATTCTTATCGCCTATCGCTGGTGAGGGCACAGTTAGTCAGAACCACAATTCAGAATTTTTGTGTTTATATGAGAGGGAGAAGGCAACTCTGAAAGAACATCAGCTCCGGTTCATAGATTTACTATTCATGTTGCAGGAAGAGGAAGATTAGGAGGAAAAACAGATGGCTGTAAAACAGGAATTGTCAATCATTGTAGGTTCGAAGTACGTCTCTGATGACCTTCCAACGCTTCAAAAGTATTCACAGGACTATAGCTTTGTTCAGGGAAGTAGACCGAGTTACGTTATCTTTCCCAAGAATACGGAGGAGGTTCAGGGGCTGGTTAAATACGCAAATGAGCACCTGATACCTCTCATTCCTCGTTCTTCACACGTCAGCTTTTACGGTGCTGGCATACCAACTCAAGGAGGAATCATAGTTGACCTGACAAGGATGAATAGAATCCTTGAAATTAATGCACACAACAAGATGGTTACGGTTGAACCCGGTGTAACCTGGAGCCAGATTCAGGCAGAGCTCGAAAAACACGAGCTGATGGTATCGAATCCGTTGCTTCCCCACCCGCTAAAATCCGTGTTTACGAGCGCTCTTGAGAGAGAACCAATACTCACTCCTAAGCCGGAGTATGCCGAAACCCTGCTTACAGGGGAGATTGTTCTACCCAACGGGGAGATTTTCTGGCTTGGCACGGCTCTTGGCAAAGGAATGGTAGGCAGGAAGTTTCGCGACGGGATGATTCCATCAACAAGGGTGTTCACAGGGGCTCAGGGGACACTTGGCATAATAACTTGGGCGAAAATAAAAGTTGAGTATCTACCCGCGATGAATAAGCTTTTTTTCATACCTTTTGACAGGATCGAAAACATGATTGAGCCAATATACAGGATACAGCAGCGCATGTTGGGGAGAGAGTGCTTTGTGATAAACAACTTTAACCTCGCGGCTATCTTGGCAGGAAAGCGGTCCAAGGAGTTCAGAATGTTGAGGGATGCTTTGCCACCTTGGATCGTTATTCTTTGCTTGATTGGATTACATAGACTTCCACAAGAGCGAATAGAATATGAAGAAGAATCCCTGATGGAACTCGCCTCACAATTGCACTTTCAGGCCTTGCACACGGTAGGTGGTATACCGGGGATAGGGAAGACTGTGCTGGAGATGTTGCGGAAGCCTTGGCCCGAAGAGTTATATTGGAAGTTTGCCTACAAAGGCTTATGCCATGAAGTATTTTTCCATACTACGTTGAACAGGGCTCCGGAGTTCACCGAGGCCATAACCGGGGTCGCTGCTCGACATGGATATCCGGTTCAGGACATAGCCGTATATATACAACCGCTGGAACATGCACGAGCCTGCTATTGCCAATATGGCTTTCATTGTGATCCAAATAATGCTGGAGATGTGGATGTGGTGCGTAAGCTGTATGTCGAAGTCAGTGAGTTGGCCATAAGCATGGGTGGGCTATTCTCCACACCCTATGGTTCGTGGGCGGATATGGTGTATCGCAGGGCCGGCACATATACTTCCCTAGCAAAAGTGGTTAAGAGTGCCCTTGACCCGAATAACATAATGAACCCGGGCAAATTGTGTTTCTAAAAAAGGAGGAGAGAGGAAATGGCGGGAGAATCGATGCCTCAGAAAACCAAGGTGCTTCCTAAGGATGACTATTACAGGAAGTATTACTGGGATTTAAGGAAGGACGCCTGGAATTGTACCAGGTGCTCCTGTTGTAAATGGATCGATTCCTGGGATGTTAAAAGCGCTAGGTTTGCCTATGCCTGTCCGTCCAGCGCTAGATATCTGTTTGATGCTTATTCTTGCCAGGGGAGGATGGATATTGCATTAGCGCTGCTGGACGGCAAGCTACAATATAGTGATTCTGAAAGCTTACTGGATATTATATATAAATGCGATACCTGCGGCAACTGCGACGCTTCCTGTAAGCGCGTTCAGGACTTGCAACCGTTGAAAGTTATGCTTGAGATAAGAGCCAAATTGGTTGAAGACGGGCACTTTTTGCCAGCTCATAAGGCAGTGATTGATGGTCTAAAAAAAGAGAACAATATGATGCAGCGGCCGAGATCTCAGCGTGGTAATTGGACTATGGGACTTAAGGCAAAAGACCTAACCAAGGAGAAAGCCAAGGTGGCGTACCATGCCGGTTGCTTGTTGAGCTATGATGAAGGGCTCTGGAAAGTGGCGAGAGTGGCAGTAACTCTGCTAAACAGCGTAGGAGTTGACGTTGGCATTATGGGGCAGGCAGAGATGTGCTGCGGAGGTCGGGCCTATGATATGGGATACAGAGCTGATTTTACCAGATTAGCACATCTTAACGAAGAAGCTTTCAAAAAAGCCGGTGTGGACACGGTGGTAGTATCATGCGCTGGTTGTTACCGTGCCTTCAAACTGCTTTATCCCGAGCTAGGCAAAAAGCTCAAAATCGTGCACATCCTGGAGTATGTCGATTTCCTGATAAAAGAGGGGAAAATAGAGCTGACCAAGAAAGCCCCACTGAAGTTGACTTATCATGACCCCTGCCGTCTAGGGAGGCTCAGCAGGCCTTATGTTCCAGGAGAATCAATTGGCGGTATCTACGAACCTCCCAGAGAAATACTCAGGGCGGTACCAGGGGTGGAATTGGTTGAGATGGAAAGGATTAAGGAGAGTGCTTGGTGCTGTGGTGCTGGTGGAGGGGTAAGAGAAGCATATCCTGATTTTTCATTCTGGACAGCAGCCCAAAGAATAGAGGAGGCCAAAGCCACTGGGGCCGAAGCCATTGTAACTGCCTGCCCGTGGTGTATGAAAAATTTCGCGGATGTTATCAAGAAGCAGGGCGAAAAACTACGGGTGTACGACGTCTTACAGGTGGTTCAGAAGGGAGTACGATAGGAGGTTAAGTAACGATGGGCGGAAAAGATGAGAAACATCAAAAGATATATGAAGGGCTAGTAAGCATCCTTGGGCCGGAAAGTGTTTCCGATGACCCGGCTGTATTGCAGGCTTATTCGAGGGATTACAGCTGGCGTACAGTGCTTCTCGGCGGACAGAGACCGGAGTTTGTTGTCATGCCAGGAAGTACCCAGCATATTCAGCAGATTATCAAGTTAGCCAACAGGTATAAATTCCCCTACTCCATATTCGGCTCCGGACTTCATATGCCCCTTCCCCGCGGAGGCAAACGGTATTGGTGCATGATTTCCCCCCAAAGGATGAGTAGCCTTGAGATAGATGAGAAGAATATGTATGCTATAGTCGAACCTTATGTTACTTATGCGCAGCTGAGTGCCGAAGCAATGAAAAGAGGGCTAATTGTCGGTACTCCTATCTGCGGCTCTCAGGTATCAGTCTTGGCAAATCACCTCTTCATGGGTTTCCATTCCACATCGTATAGAACCGGCTTCGCCACTAGCAATATATTGGGCTCCGAATGGGTACTGCCCAACGGGGAGATACTAAGGACAGGGTCTCTTGCTATTCCAGGGGCAGGGTATTTCTGGGGCGAAGGGCCAGGACCAAGCCTTATCGGTATGTTCAAAGCCTTAATTGGATCCTTCGGGAGTCTTGGCATTGCTACCAGGATAGCAGTTAAGCTCTTTCCATGGATTGGACCAAGTGTCTTACCTACCGAGGGAGTTGTACCGGCTAAAAAGTGTGAATTGCCTTCGGAAAAATTTAAGTGGTTCTATATTAAATATCCCACCCTGGCCAAGGCGGTTAATGCCATGTACGAAATCGGCAAGGCAGAGATAGGAGGCGTATTGCTCAAATGGCCGACAATCTGGTATGCCGCGTATGCGGCAAAGTCCCGTGAAGAATACACCAGAGACTGGGTGAGGGAATACTGGCAGGAGAATCTCAAGAACGCAGTTGAAGTGTGCCTGTGTGGTTTCGCTTCGAAGAAGCAACTTGAATATGAAGAAAAAGTACTACTGGAAATTATCAGCGAAACCGGAGGGAAGCTGGTCTCAGACGAAGTATACCAGAAGTGGGAACCTTATTTCGCCACAAATCGCTTCAGGGATACTCATGGGGCACGATTATTGCGGATTGGCGGCGCTATCGCTGAAGTTCGTATTCTAATGGACTCACTGGATGAGCACTTACGAAGCCTGCCGCCCGCATGGGAGGTTGTTGATAGGCACAGTCCACCCTTCATAGACAATGACCATTGCGACATAATATGGCCTTATCATTTCCTGACAGGAGCTCATTCAGAGGTGAACTTCTTCTTGGAAAAAACACCGGAGGTTTGTCAGGAGCAGGGGAAAGCCGTAATGGAGATCGTGGAACAAGACCTTAAGGACGGTTCTTTATCATGGGCGGTACTAGGTGCCCCTCTGAACATCACGGGACCAACCTTTAGTAATATGCACCTGGTAATTGGTAAGATCAAGAAGACTCTTGATCCCGATAACCTGGCGAATCCTACCCGGCTAATAGACATGGATGCCCTAGAAAAGAAAGAAACAGGCGCGGCCTTCCACTTTCATTAGCGCGATGATTACTGATATTGACATAAGATTGACTTTAAAGCACGGGGCTCGGCGGAGGCTAGACAGGGAGATATTTACTGATAATGTAGACGCATTTGCTCTACTGGGAGGAGACTAAGATGCATTTAGAAATAGCTCGACAACTTAGGGATCATTTGGCCAAGCATCCTTTTGGTTTTCCCATGTCAAAGGATGAGCTGGAATTAGAAATGCTTAACCATTTGTTCACTAAGGATGAGGCTGAGCTAGCTTTGAATTTGAAACCCAAAGAAGACCCCCCCGATGAGATTGCCAAAAGACTCGGAAGACCCTTAAACGAGATTGCCGACCTGCTTGAATCCATGGCCCGGAAAGGCGCCATCTACAAAAGAACTAACCGCTATAGCCTGGTTGGCTATGTTCCAGGGATGTATGAGTTTCAGCTTAAGGTATTGAACGAAGACCTAGCTAAGCTTTACTACGCACTCGGGGCCATTAATGCTCCACAGTTTTTTGGTGCTCACACTCCGGCCTTCCGTACTGTTCCAGTCCAAAAAGCGTTGCCCATAGATGTGGAGACCGCTCCTTTCGAAAGAGCATCGGATATCCTCAAATCGGCTGATAGTATTGCCCTGGCTGATTGTCTTTGCCGTAAGAAAAAAGGGTTGCTCAAGAAGCCTTGCGACCGCCCTCGAGATGAGATTTGCATAGTTTTAAATGGATTTGCTGATTTTTATGTCGAAAACGACCTCGCCCGCAAAGTCACCACTGACGAGGCGCTGAAGGCTATTGAAAGGGCAGAGAATTCGGGGTTGGTACGTCAGGTGACCAATGTCCGAAACGATCCTGAATTAATGTGCCAGTGCTGTCGGTGCTGCTGTGGCATAATACGGGCCTTCTCTGTTTTGGAAATCCCAACCGCTTTGGTAAAGTCGAACTATGTTCCTATGATTAACCTCGAGCTTTGTACTGGGTGCGAGGAGTGTGCCAAAATCTGTCCTACAGGCGCTATGCATATGGAAAAAGACCAACCAGTCCGGAATCATGACCAATGTATCGGCTGTGGGCTCTGCGCCCTGGAATGTGCCCCCAAGGCGATAACCCTCCAGAAGAAGCCGTCTTCCGAGTACGTCGTTCCTCCCGTAGATTTAGAGGAACTCATGACCATAACCGCCTACGAGACCGGAAGGACATACTGGTATAAATAAACCAATTAGGTTTCTGATAACGTGGATGGTGTGAAAACGTAATTGTTGGCAAATTGGTGTCAAGTCCAACCGATTTACTAATAGCACAATCGAAGGAAATCGCCAAAGGCACTTAGTGGAGATGGCGAATCGCTTTAATCATTTCAGAATTGATGTGGGGGCATTGACAACGAAGCCGCTGGTATTGAAGGACGAAATTATCCTTTCCTATAGTAAGTTATTGACCACTGGACTGGAGAAGATGTTCCGAAGATGTTCCAATGATTGCAAAGGAACTTGGAAGAGGCTAAGTTTGCAGGAAAGGAGTTTGATTTTATGGAAATCATCCAGGCCATATGCACGCGCAAGAGCATAAGGGGCTATAAACCTGATCCAGTTCCTATGGAAATATTGAGGAAGATCTTGGAGACTGCTGCACATTCGCCCTCAGCGATGAACACACAGCCATGGGAGGTCACTGTTGTCACCGGCGAAACACTTAACAACATAAAGCGTGCCAATGTTGGGATGCTAGATTCTGCATCTCATTTTTGGCGCAGGCCTTATGAAGGCGTTTACCGGCAACGCCAAGTGGATTTGGGAGTTCAAATCTTCAGCCTCATGGGGATAGCTAGGGAGAACAAAGAGAAAAGAGCACAATGGCTGGAGAGAGGCTTCCGTTTTTTCGATGCTCCAGCAGCTATAATTGTGTCTATTGACAGTTCAATAGAGGGACCTCTGGCATTACTTGGCATAGGGGCGTTTTGCCAAAGCGTCTGTCTGGCTGCACTAGACTATGGACTCGGCACCTGCATTGAAGACCAAGTCATAGCCTTCCCAGATGTGCTCAGGAAATTCCTTGGTATTGCCCAGTCCAAACACATAGTAATAGGTATCGCGATCGGATACCCAGATTGGGATTTTCCGGCGAACAAATTGGAAAGCGAGCGTGAGCCTATTGAGAGGTTCGCAAATTGGTGTGGGTTCGATTGATAGTCAGGTTACTGGTATGTTAGCATGGGAATAATTGACTACTTTCGTCATGATTTATTGTCAAAATATTAAACGCTTGCTGTTTAAGGAGCTTGTATCATGAATTTGGAGTATAAAACATACGAAGAGGCGAAAAGGAGCTTTAGCTGGAGCGAAAGATGGGAGGTGTTCGATAAGAGCCGGGAGAATTTGAACATAACATATGAGTGCTTAGATCGCCACCCCGCAGAGAAGATAGCAATCAGGCTGAAGTTTGATAACCAGGGACAAGCTGTCTACACTTTTGGTGACCTTTCTCGTTGGACATCCCAGTTTAGTAATATGCTGAAAAGGTATGGGATAGGAGCCGGGGATCGTGTAGCCATAGTACTAAGTCCATCATTAGAGTATTACATAGCTTTCTACGGCGCGCTAAAAAGAGGGGCAATTGCGGTACCTTGTTACCCACTTCTTGGTACTGAGGGACTTGAATACCGTCTTAGAGAATCCAGTGCAAAAATGGCCATAGTGTCGAGAGAAAGGACAAACACTGTAAACCCGGAGACGGTGTCACACCTCATCATTGCCGAGGAACTTCAAGAACAGATCCGCAATGAAGATGACCTCTGCGAATCGAGTACTTCTGCTGATAGCCCCGCTGTAATTCAGTTTTCCAGTGGAACTACAGGTCTGCCCAAACAGGTCATATATCACCATGCAGCTATGGCCGTAACCGCTGTTTACACAAAATTCTGGCTTGGTCTTCAACCTGATGACAAATATATGTGTCCCTCATCGCCAGCTTGGGGACACGGAATCTGGTATGGGACAGTGGCACCACTTATATTTGGAAATGGCATAGGTGCTTACAGTGGTAAATTTGACCCGGAAGTATTCCTCGAGGCACTTGAGGAATATGAAATCAATGTCGTATCCGCTATTCCAAGAGTATATCATATGATAATGAAGTCCGGTAAGATAGGCGACTACAGACTTAGACTAAGGCGATTAACTTACACTGGCTCTGCGATAGATAAGGAAGTAACCCAATACTTTCTTGACAAACTAGGTATCATCATAGCATCTTCGTATGGCAACACTGAGGTGGGACCTGTTGCCATTGACTATGCCTTTGATGACTATAAGCCAAAAGTGGGGAGTGCCGGAATTTCAATGTTAGGGACAAAAATCGGCGTGATAGACGACAATGGGAACATACTACCTGTGGGTGTGGTGGGAGAACTAGCAGTATGGCGAAAAGGCAGATGGAACCCCATAGGTGATTCGGCATCTATAGATGAGGATGGCTATGTTTGGCCCGTAGGTCGGAGTGATGATGTAATAAAATCATCGGGGTACAGAATCGGGCCTTTTGAAATAGAGACTGTTCTTGAAAAACATCCTGCGGTCAAAGAGGCTGCTGTGGTAGGCAGGCCGGATAAGGAGCGAAGTGAAATAGTAAAGGCATTTATCGTAACTGACCATGAGCCAAGTGAACAATTGAAGAGCGAAATACAGCAATTTGTTCAAAAATGCCTAAGCATGCACGAATATCCGAGAGAAATAGAATTTGTTAATGAGCTCCCCAAAACTCCGGATGGCAAACTTAAGAGGAAGGAACTAAAGCAGCAAGAATACGAAAAAACAAAACAGGCTGGTTTAGGTATGAGCAACTATCGGGATATTGTCTAATATCGACATCTGAAAGCGGTTAATATGAAGATGACCTCATCACCGCAAAGGAGCCCGTCTATAATGTTAGCCTAGAAGGTCAACAAGAGGGGCAATAAATAGTCAGGAAGACATTACTCCGGAATGAATCATCAGCAAGCTGGGGAAACTGAGATTCAGCCATGCGGAATGAGCACACCGTACTCATACTAAGAATTCTATGAGGGTATTAATGCTGCATCTAGAAATACTAGAATGATGGCATCTTGGTGAGAAAAGGGACGCGCGTTGATGAAAGAATATGCTTTTTGCCCATTCTGTGGAGCAGCTCTTCAAAGAGGTGTGATTGACCATAAAGAAAGAAAACACTGTCCTAGCTGTAATTTTGTTGACTACAAGAATCCTTTGCCAGCGGTATTTGCTATTGTGATAAGAGACAGAAGACTCTTATTGATTAAGAGGGGTATTGCGCCCAAAGAAGGGATGTGGGTCTGCCCTTCAGGTATTATTGAGAGCGGAGAAACACCCGAAGAAGCTTGTCTAAGAGAATTAAAGGAGGAAACGGGAGTCAACGGCGAAATAGTGAAGCTAGTAGGGGTGACCAGGCTCGAAGATGAAGAAATTTATGGAGACGTGCTGGTTATCGGATACCTGGTCAAGATAACAGATGGGGAGCTGCTTTGTGGCGACGAAGCGGAAGATGTAAAATTCTTTGAAATCGGTAGATTGCCTGATTCTTATGTTGATCTCTTTAGGGAGGAAATAGAGGGGATTCAGCAGTCAGGCCTATGAAATAACTTGTATTTCGTTTGTGCTCTTATGGTCTGCATTTGGCTTAAGCTAGCAGATAACGTAAGTGCTAGGCTACATTTGGATTAACTTTTTCGGAACGTGCGAGAGCAACAAGATGGACTTATTAGCAGGCAGCGACAGTAGTGCTCAGGTATGTAGATATGACCTTTTGTGTAGTAGTCTAGTGAGAACAGATGCTGTTTGATCGGCAAGTGCAAGGCAGCTAGGTATGGAAAAGGGCGAGATGGCGCAGAAATGAAGCTGGCTGCCATGCTAAGCATTGCTCGCAAGAATTCATGACAATTACTGGGCAGGCTTAATTTGATGATACTGGTAAGCAACGACGATGGAATTTATGCCAGGGGATTGTGGGAGTTGGTTAGGGCTCTTAAAGAGGTGGGTGATGTGGTGGTAGTCGTACCTGACCGCGGGTATCCGGGACAGGGCACATGTGTGACTATGGAGAGAAGTTTTAGGGTAAGGAAGACAAATCCGTTGGTCGACGATATTGGTGAAGTTCCGTGCTATTCTGTGGAGGGTACGCCGTCTGATTGTGTTGTAGTGGGGTTGTGTGGTCTAGTCAAGGATAGGGTAGACATGGTGGTTACTGGCATAAATGAGGGCGCTAATGTCGGGGGGGCCATCCTTTTATCAGGGACTGTTGGAGCTGCTTTACAAGGATATCTGCGTGGCATTCCTTCTCTGGCCATAGGTGTAGACGGACTCGAGAACTTCAACTTCGAACCAGGGGCCAAGCTGGCAGCTGCTATGGCCAGAATCGTGACTGCAAAAATGCTACCCCACGAGATGCTGGTCAATATAAGCCTGCCTAACCTGCCTCTAAACCATATCAAAGGTATTGCAATAACAAGACCATCTGTGGGGCCCTTTTGCGATGCAGTTGATATGGGACAAGACGGATTGAACACATACTATTGGATTACCCGTGACTATACGCCGCGACAAGAGAAAGGCACCGATATTTGGGCTTTATCTCAAAACAGGATTTCCATTACCTTTCTCGCCTTGGGTGGGAATCTTTTAAGTCCATTAGATCGAACTCCAATGAGGTGGTTGTTGGCGACTTTGAGTGATAATCTTGGCATGAAAGCAAAACAAAACTCCAGCCCAATCTACTTGTCGTATGACAAAGCCGAATTACTTGCTTATTACGGATATCTGTAAAAGACGAATGGGTGCACTTTTCGAAGCTTGATGTTATCTACAGAATGAGTGAGGTATCTAAAGTGGAAATCAAAAGGGTTGGCGTTTTGGGTGCAGGCTTGAGGGAAAGTGGTATGCACAAGTTTGTGCACAGGATGGCCTTAACTGTATGCAGCCAGCAAAAATGGGAACTGCCGATAGAATAGATTCCCTCTCTTGACCGGAACTTTGAAAATAAGAAAGTGAATCTATCAAGAGCTGATGTATTTCTGGATGTGATTAATCGAATTGGTTCTAAAATCGGAAGGAGATAAGAATGGATTTTCGCTTTAGTGCAGAAGAGGAAAGGTTCAGGCGGGAGGTTCGCGATTTTATAACTAAGGAACGGAGGCCCGATTTACCCTCGTGTATCCACCCAGAGACTCAAGATGAGGAAAAGTACTACCATGAAATGAAGCGGAAGATAGGAGCTAAAGGTTGGCATTCCCTGGCTTGGCCTAAGGAATATGGAGGGCAGTACAGCGTGGTTAAGCAATTCATTGTGAGCGAAGAATTCTACTTCAACGAGATTCCGGGTCCGGACATAATAAGCGATAATATGGTTGCCCCCACCCTAATCCAATTTGGAACCGAAGAACAGAAGAGGGGGTTTTTGCCTAAGATTGCGAGTGGTGAGGCAACCTGGTGCCAAGGATTCAGTGAGCCTGAAGCAGGCTCTGACCTCTTTGCCTTGCGGGCAAAGGCTGTTGAGCAAGATAGCTGTTATGTTGTCAACGGGCAAAAAGTTTGGACAAGCGCAGCCAGTCTGGCTGATTGGATGTTCCTCCTTGCTCGGACAGAGCCGGACCTGTCTTTAAAACACAAAGGAATCAGTGCATTTGCTCTCGATATGAAGTCTCCGGGTGTTACAGTAAGACCATTGCGAAACACCGCGGGCGCGTTCTTCTGTGAGGTCTTCTTTGATAACGTTGAGATCCCCAAGTGGAATTTAATAGGTGAAAAGAACCAAGGGGCAAGAGCATCATTGGCCATGCTTGGCTATGAGCGTTCAGGGATTCACCGTATTAGACAAGCTCAGGCATGTCTATGTCACTTAATAGAGTACTCCAAAAGCGCAAAGCGCAATGGCGTTGCTCTAATCAGTGACCCCTTTGTGCGGCGCAAGTTAGCCGATGTTTTTATTGAAGGAGACGCAGCTCAGCTTCTTGCTTACCGTGTCTTAGACCTACAAAGTAAAGGAGAAGAGGTGGACTACCTAGCCTCGATATCGCGCTTGGCCGGGACGCTTTTCCAACAGCATGTTGGCGAGGTTGGTATAGAAATATTGGGACAATACATACAATTGGAGCCCGGGTCCAAATTAGCACCGCTGCAAGGCATTATCGAACGCCATTACCTGTGGGCGTTGCCGGGGACGGTTAGTGCTGGGACTGCTGAAATTCAGAGGAACACTATCGCTGAGAGGGGATTAAAGCTACCTCGAAGCTCGTGAGTTAAAGTTAATAGGATTAGAACTAAAACAATCCTACTTAAAGGAGAGGATACATGGACTTGGGATTTTCAGAGCAGCAGGAGATGTTAAGGAAAATGGCGCGGGATTTCTTAACTGCTCAATGCCCTAAGCGGCTGGTCAGAGACATGGAAGACGATGGTGTTGGCTATCCCCAGGAACTATGGCAAAAAATGGCTGAATTGGGATGGCACGGATTGGCATTCCCCGAGAACTATGGTGGTGGAGGAGGGACATTCCTCGATTTGATGGTTCTTTTGGAAGAAATGGGGCGTGCCTGTCTGCCCGGTCCTTTCTTTTCTACCGCAGTATTGGGGGGCCTTTCCATTTTGGATTTAGGGGATGAAGAGCAAAAGCGAGAGTTTCTGCCCCAAATAGCTCGTGGTACTGTGATAATGACACTAGCTTTACAGGAAGCAGATGCGAAATATGCTCCTTCGAGCATAAATACAAGCGCTGTGCCCAATCGTCAAGGTTATAGTTATACTATCAACGGCTCCAAGTTATTTGTGCCCTACGCACACCTTAGTGATTGGATGCTATGTGTTGCAAGGACAAGAAATGGTGGGACAAGTCTGGAGAAGAGCATTCATTTATTCTTAGTTAACACTAAAAGCCTGGGGGTAAGTTACGATTTGCTGACAACCATAGCTAATGACAGACAGTGTGAAGTCAGATTTCATAATGTGATAGTGCCAAAGCAATATGTCTTACGGAGTGGTTGGAACGGAGTAGCACAGATACTACAAAAGGCGGCGGTTGCCAAGTGCATCGAGATGGTGGGTCAAGCACAGCAAGTTTTGGAGATGAGCGTGGAATATGCTAAGACGAGAATACAGTTTGGTCGACCTATTGGCAGCTTCCAAGCAATTCAACATCATTGCGCTAATATGGCAGTGGACGTCGAGTCAGCACGTCTCATGGCATATCGAGCAGCTTGGCAAATAAGCGAAGGGGTGCCCTGTGCCAGAGAAGCTTCTGCAGCCAAGGTATGGGTAAACGAAGCTTGCAAGCGAGTCATGGCCTTAGGACATCAGATTCACGGAGCTATTGGATTTACCTGGGACCACGATATGCAACTCTTCTCTAGGCGAGCTGTTACCGGAAGAACGAGCTTTGGCGATAGCGATTTCCACCGTGATCAGGTAGGGTTAGCCTTGTGAAAGCTAGAAATTCCCAAATGACAAATGATAGGTTTTTATCTGAACAATTAGAATCGGAGGAAAGTAAGGAAAATGGAAGGAATTATGTCATACGGAGCTTATATTCCTTTTTACAGGCTTAACGGGGAGACTGTTCGCCAGGTTTGGGGCGGTGGGGCAAAAGGAGAGAGAGCCGTAGCGAACGCCGACGAAGACAGCTTGACTCTGGGAGTAGAGGCAGCAAGAGTTTGCCTTCAAGGAATAGACAAAAGTACGGTGGATGCTTTGTATTTTGCCTCTACCACAGCTCCTTACAAGGAAAAGCAGTCAGCCAGCATAATAGCCGCGGCACTTGATTTGTGCGAGGATATATTAGCTACCGATTTTGGCGGCTCTTTAAGATGTGGAACTATCGCATTACAGCTTGCTTTGGATGCCGTGAAATCTGGCTCAGTTGATAAAGTCTTGGTAGTAGCTTCCGATTGCCGTATTCCTCCTCCTAATTCAGATTTGGAACTCGTCTTTGGAGATGGTGCTGTGGCACTTCTAATTGGCCGAGATGCGCCAATACAAATTGAGGGAAGCTTTCATACAAGCAGTGAATTTATAGACATCTGGAGACTGGAATACGACAAGTTCCCCAAAAGATGGGAAGACCGGTTTATCACCGAGGAGGGATATGTACCTCATATACAAAAAGCTATTCTCGCTTTGTTAAGAGCTCAAAATTTGGCCATAAAAGATGTTGAGAAAGCCTGTTTTTATGCTCCTGATGCTAGGGGACACAGAAATATGGGGAGAGTCTTGGGACTGGACATATCCCAGGTACAAGAGCCCCTTTTTGACAACGTTGGTAACACCGGTGCAGCCTTTGCTCTCATGATACTTGTAGGAGCTCTTGACAATGCCAAAACAGGAGATAGGATATTGCTCGCCAATTATGGAGATGGTGCTGATGCCTCCATAATCCGAGTCACAGGTGATATCAGAAACAACAGAGGAGGCTTGAGAAGATCCCTTGATTCCAAAGCAATGATTGATAACTATGGCAAATATGTCAAGTTTAGAAGCCTTATGGAATTTGAGCAGACCCCTGAATATACTCCAAGGACTTCGCTGTCCCATATATGGCGAGACCGCAAGTGGGTTTATAGATTTCACGGGCATAAATGTCAGAAATGTGGGAAAATCCAGTTTCCACTGCAAAAATATTGTATGTTTTGCCAGGCCGATGAGAAATTCCTTGATGAGGTTAGTTTATCCGATAAGACAGGCACTCTATTTACTTTCAGTATCGATGACAGAGTGCAGGTCATAGATCCACCAAATGTTTTGGCTACTGTAAATCTGGAAGGAGGTGGCAGGTTCTTCAGTCAAATGACCGATCGTGACGTCAAAAACATAAAGGTAGGAATGCCCGTGGAGCTAACATTCAGACGAATTCATGACGCTTTAGGCGTTCACAATTACTTCTGGAAGTGCAAACCGGCAAGATGATAAGGGAGTTTAACTGATGAGAGAAGGTATAAAGGATAAGGTTGCTATTATAGGTGTTGGATGTTCCAAGTTTGGTGAGAGATGGGATGCAGGAATAGAAGATTTGATAAAAGAAGCTACTGTGGAAGCCTGTGAAGATGCTGGCATTGAGATTAAGGACGTTCAAGCTATTTGGCTAGGTACGTTTCAAGGCTCTCAGCAATCGGCTGGTGGAGCTTCTACAGGCATCGTAGTTTCTCAAACCCTTCAAACTCAGGGTACACCAGTAACAAGGGTGGAAAATGCCTGTGCCTCCGGACAGGAATCAGTGAGAGGAGCTGCTTACGGTGTAGCTTCTGGAGCCTATGACCTGGTGATGGCAATAGGCGTGGAGAAACTCAAAGACACAGGATTTGCTGGACTTGGTGCTGGATATCCGGGAAAGTGGGAACCGGTATATGGTGCTTTTGGCACCGCTCCAGGGAGATATGCCATGGCAGCTACAGCCTATTTTGCCAAATATGGGCTCTCGTTCGAGGAAGGAAAGAGAATTTTGGCGGAGATAAGTGTGAAGAGTCACTTTTATGGAGCCAGAAATCCCAAGGCCCATTTAAAAAGGGAAGTAACTGTGGAAGAGGTCCTAAGTGCGCCGCTAATTGCCTGGCCTCTGGGGCTTTTCGACTGTTGCGGAGTCACGGATGGTGCTGCAGCCGCAATATTGGTTCCAGCAAACGAAGCCAAAAGATATCGACAGGATTACATTACCATTAAGGGACTTGGCATATCGGCAGGTGCTGGCTGGGGCAAGGAAAGAGACGATTATGACTTCACTTACTGGGATGCCACGCAAATGGCAGCGCGTCAAGCTTATGCCGAAGCTGGAATAAAAGAGCCCCGCAAAGAAATTGACTTGGTAGAACTTCACGACTGTTTTTCAATTGCTGAACTCATAGCCACAGAGTCATTATTTCTCTGTGAGGCTGGGAAGTATAAGCAGGAGTTCACAGATAAAAGAGCCTACTATCATGATGGAGAGATGCCGGTAAACGTCAGTGGCGGCCTTAAGTCGTTTGGGCATCCTATAGGAGCAAGTGGCTGCCGCGAGACATATGAAATATGTAAACAACTCCAGGGCAAAGCTCATGAAACGTCACGTCAGGTAACAGATGCCCAGATAGGCCTGAGCCACAATCAAGGTGGACATCCAGGTAGGTTCGTTTGTGGGGTCATAATTTACGGTGCTCTCTAGTATTAGAGATTGTAGTTGGCTCTCAGGAAAGCATTGGTAAGTGGGGAGTGTGATTCGAAAATTTAGAAAAAGTACTACAGTTCTCAAGGAGGTCTAATCGTGGCTAACAGATTGAATGGTAAAGATGCGGTGGTAACTGGAGGGGCAGGTGGGATCGGAAGGCAAATATGTTTAACTCTAGCTGCTGAAGGTGCCAATGTCGTAGTTAACGACATAGGGGCAGCTAGGGATGGTAGTGGTGCTGCTAAGGAACCTGTCGAGGATGTAGTTAATACCATCAAGTCAAAAGGTGGCACAGCTATTGCCAATTATGATTCAGTTGTTGATTTCGCTGCTTCCGAGAGATTAATCCAAACCTGTGTTGATACTTTTGGACGTATAGACATATTGGTGAATGCACATGGTAATTTGCGTGACAAAATGATTTGGAATATGAGTGAAGATGACTGGGACTCAGTAATAAACGTCCATCTTAAGGGAACCTTCAATACCTGCCGTCATGCTTGCGTCAGAATGAGAGAGCAGAAGTCTGGGAGAATCATAAACGTCACTTCGGATGCATGGCGAGGCACAGTGGGTCACGTGAACTATGGTGCAGCTAAGGGTGGCGTGGTTAGTCTCACCAGATCTATAGCTCTGGAAATGGGGCGATACGGGGTGACGGCTAATTGTCTCGCTCCAATAGCGGCAACCAGGATGACCTTTGATGATGAGGTAAAGGCTGGCATGAAGAAAAGACTCGAAGCCGGTCTCATAACAAAAGAACAATATGACAGATTCATGAGTATGCCTGGACCTGAGCATATACCTCCTATTGTGGCCTACCTAGCCACAGACGAGGCGTATAATATTAATGGCCAGGTATTCCACATTGAAAAAGGTAGAGTGGGAATTTACTCGGAGCCGGCAGAGGTGAGGATGATATTCAACAGAGGAGAGATATGGGATGTGGAGGAATTGATAGCTTTGATGCCCCTATCTTTGCTGCATGGATATGTCAATCCGGTACCGCCGCAGCCAGATAAATAGGCACGATAAATACGATAGAAACTGGATGGCAGAAACATCAATGCCAAGAAGTCTCAAAATCTCGTGGTAACCTACTAGCCAAGTGCCGTAGATATGTTCAAATATGACAGTAGTCATAGATGCTATTGAATATGGGATGATATAATCAAACCAGTGTCAAGTTTTAAACCCAGGAAGAAAGTGGGCTGTCGAATGACTTGAGCACCCAACAGAAGTGTTGCTGAGGACGGTGATTCTGTGTTTTACTTAAGGATATTGGTTGCAGTGCAACGTTGCATGCTCGGCATGGTTGGATGAAATACATGGGCAAAAGGGACGAGATGAGTTTTAATAAGCAAGAATTAGCAATTGTTCGCATGCTGAGTGCGAACGGCATGATGGAAGAACAGAAGTTAGTATCCTTGCTAGAAGAGCGGCAGTTGTTCCATGGAAAAGGAGTGGAGGGGTTTTTGGTCTCGCTGAAAGCAACTGGCATGGTTGAGAGTTCTTCTGGGCTATGCTGGCTGAGCGAAGATGGGAAAACTACTCTGAGGCATACCCTGCAAGAGGCCTTCAAGGACGTGTCGTCGATTATTGAGCAAGAAGTATGGCCTGCATTTAGTGAGCTGGATTTGGAGATGAAGAAAACGTGCACGGCGTGGCAGGTGAAGCCTGATGGCAATCCAAATCCACATGATGATCCTGAATATGACTTTCACGTACTAGAGAGATTACAAGACATTCATCAGCAGTTGTTGCGCTTAATTGGTAGTAAAGATATTGTTCAACAGAAGTGCTCGACACTTCTTGTTGATATGAGCATGGCGATGGAGAGAATAGATAAGGGAGAATTTGACTTTGTAGTTGGGTTGAGTGTAAATTCATATCACAGTTTGTGGCGTGACTTACACGAACAGCTGCTTAATGCTATTGGGCTGGAAAGGACTGAATAGGTATGCTAGGACAATGGACGATGAATACCCACATCCAGCTGGAAGGTCTGCTAGGAAACAAGGGCGCTGGTCTTTTGAGGATGCGACATCTTGGATTACCTGTACCACCGGCTTTTGTGGTCTTCAGTAATGCTTGTATGCGCTTCGAGCAGGATGGAATGACTTTTTTGCAGGGGGATCTGTGGAGTGAGATAATGGCACGCCTAGACGAGTTGGAGACAATCACTGGGAAACGTTATGGTGATTCTGAGCGACCTCTATTACTCTCAGTGCGTTCAGGAGCTCCTGTCTCCATGCCAGGGATGATGGACACAATACTCAACGTTGGCATTAACCATGAGGTACGTGATGGATTGGCGAAACTTGTTGATAATCGTGATTTTGCACTTGACTGTCAACTCCGCTTTTTAGAGATGGTCGGCAGAGTCGTCTTTGGGATTGACAAGGCATTATTTCAAAATGCGGATGCTAAATCCAGACCCCAGCAGAAGGAAGGACTCCTCACTGAGTACCAGAATATTGTTGGTACGGTAGCAGCAGCGTCCCCGTTTCCGCGTGTGGTAGATGATGTCGAGCAACAGTTGCTTGCCTGCATTGCTGGTGTGCTGTCATCTTGGCACAATGAACGTGCAGTTCATTACCGCAAAATGTTTAAGATTGCTGATTCACTGGGCACGGGAGTTGTGGTTCAAGCCATGGTCTTCGGGAATTTGGACCAACGTTCAGGTACTGGCGTTGTTTTTAGCCGCGACCCGTCAATAGGTGAAAACAAGCCCACTGGTGAGTATCTCACCGGGCATCAAGGAGAAGACGTGGTTAGCGGTGAATGGTCGCAGGCAGTTAAACCGATATCGCAATTGGCACAGGAGGCTCCTGAGGTGTATAAGGGGCTGGTCAGGGCATGTCACCTCTTGGAATATCTTGGCAGTGATATTCAGGACATCGAATTCACTTTTGAACGAGGTCAACTCTATATATTGCAGGTTCGATCTGCAAAAGCCAGTCCACTGGCTAAGTTACAGTTCTTGGTCGATGCAGTGCGTGATGGGGTAATGGTTGAAGAGGAGGCATTACGACGCGCTCACCAAATTCCCAAAGAGACCATTGAAGCACATCTCGTGCGGAATAAGGTCATAGCTGATGGGGCTGAAGGTGGCTGGATTCTGGCACAGGGTGTGGGAGTAAGTCCTGGTATCGCGTGCGGCCGCCTTGCGTTGTCAAGGCAGACAGCAGCGGGACTATCCCAGGAGGGCCATGATGTGGTGATGGTAACAGAGGGCGCTCGAGTTGCAGATATCACAGGACTCAAGAATTTGCGGGGGTGGTTTACAGCATTTGGTGGAGCCGTTAGTCACGCCACTATTGTATGCCGCGAGATGGGTGTACCGTGTGTGGTGAATACTAGTGTGCGAATCGATAGGCAAAATGCGGTTGTTGTGGGCATAAATGGTGCCAGTCTGGCTGAGGGGCAGACAGTTACAGTAGACGGTAGCACCGGTCTCGTCTGTGGTGGAAATCCTAAGATGCAAGATGTCGAAATATCCCCAGCATTGGCGGAATTAGTGGATAAGATACTAGGAGACTCACGTCGAGCTTGAACCAATGTACTATAGGAGATTAAGAAGCCTTCATAGTGATTTAACAGGTGATTTCAACAAAGTAATACAAATGGTCTGAATCAAAGCAATTTGCGCAGTACAATCCACGGGGGTATCCCAAATTGACAAAAAGGAGGATGGACTATGGCCATTGATTACAAAAAAGAGGGTAAGATCGCTATTTTCACTCTGAGCCGCCCTGAAGCTTTGAATGCTATTAACCCGGAAACCCTTGATGGACTGAGTCGAGCTTTGATAAGTTTCAAGGACGATGATGAGCTTTGGGTTGGCATCATCACCGGGGCCGGAGATAAAGCTTTTTCCGCTGGCGCCGATATAAAGACAATGCTCCCCAAGTTAAGAACAACTATGGGGCAGCCGTGGGCAGAGCCACCAACTATTATGAAGGGCCTTAAATTATGGAAACCAATGATTGCCGCCGTCAATGGTGCTGCTCTAGGCGGGGGCCTAGAAATAGCCCTTGCCTGCGATCTGAGAATAGCCTCAGAAAATGCCACGTTTGGGGTACCCGAGGTTAATTTGGGGCTCATCCCAGGTTGGGGAGGAACACAGCGCTTACCCCGAGTTATTCCTTGGGCCAAGGCAGCTGAGCTCCTACTTACTGGACGACCTATTGATGCCCAAGAAGCTTATCGAATAGGATTGGTTAATAAGGTTGTGTCTCTTCCTGAGCTTATGCCTACTGCCAAACAGATGGCAGAGATGTTATGTCGACCAGGACCTCTGGCAGTGAGAGCAGCCAAGCAAGCTATGATTCAAGGAACCAATCTTTCTTTAGAAGATGGGCTGGAATTGGAGAAAGCATTGGAAGATTACTTGGTGACCACTGAAGATTTCGGAGAGGGATGCAAAGCCTTTATTGAAAAAAGAAAAGCCACTTTCAAGGCAAAATGAGATTCGTTGTGAAAGCCAAAACAAAAACAGGCACATGAGAAACAGAGAATATAGGTGTGGATAGTTTTGGATTGATTGGAAGGAGTGCAGTTGAGTCAATGTGAAAGCCAGCTAAACTATGAATTGTATACTGCAACTGCTAAACGTCTGCAAGTGTTCACCTGCCTAATCTCCTATTCAATTGTTCTAGATGGATTCCTATATTCAGGTGCGGCGAACCTGTCGAATGCTTTTCCCGGAGAGTTAAACTAGAGTTGTGGAAATGTGACAGCTCACCTCTTATGATACTCTTCTTATGAGAAGAGAGGAGTGTTGATTTGTTTGCACGAAATGGAAAAGGCTCTGTAAGCTCGTAGTAATAACCGAGTAAGGAGGCTGGCATGAACACTACTGATTTTTTGAGCATAGCTGCTGCTATTTGTCCCGACCGTGATGCGATGGTATTTGAGCGAAAAAGATGGGCCTATTTTCAGACAAGCGAGAGGGTTAATAGGTTGGCTAATGCCTTGACCAAATTAGGAGTAGAAAAAGGCGACCGTGTAGCTATACTCCAAGTAAATTGTCCCGAGATCGTTGAATCATATTTTGCCACAGCAAAAATAGGTGGCATCTTTGTTCCACTGAATTTCAGGGCTAAAACTGATGAGCTAAACTATATGTTGAACAATGCTGAGGCTAGAATTTTGTTTGTGGGTAAGAGATATTTGGATATGGCACGTGCCATGCTACCCGATCTGCCTAGTGTGGAGAAGTGTGTCTGTCTGGAGAGTAAAGAGGCGGGTATGCCTTTCTATAGTGACCTTATTGACGAAGCACCTGCCGACGAAGTTTTCGCAAATATAGGGGATGAGGATATAACCATCCTGATGTATACGGCAGGTACTACCGGGCGACCTAAAGGCGTGCCGCTGAGGCATGATGCGTTTGTCAATTATGTACTTGGCAATGTAGACCCGGCCAGTCCAGAGATAGAGGAGAGAAATCTGCTTACTGTGCCTTTGTATCATGTAGCTGGTATTCAGGGGATGCTGGCGGCTATATACGGCGGTCGGACTCTGGTGATGATGCGTCAGTTCGAGGTCAGGGAGTGGTTGGAAACTGTCCAACGGGAACGAGCTACACGGGCTATGCTGGTGCCCACGATGTTGAAAAACATAATAGACTATCAAGATTTTGCAAAGTACGATTTGAGCAGTCTGCAAGTAATCACCTATGGTGCCGCCTCAATGCCATTTGAAGTTATCAGTAAAGCTATACGAGTGATGCCCTGGGTGAAGTTCATCAATGCTTTTGGTCAAACGGAAACGGCTTCAACGATAACGGCGTTAGGGCCTGAAGACCATCTCATTGAGGGAACCGAGGAGGAAAAAGCGAAGAAGTTGAAGAGACTTGCCCAGTCAATTGGCAAGCCGTTACCGAATGTAGAACTGAAAATTCTTGATGAGCAGGGGAAGGAGTTGCCTCCGTTTGAAATCGGTGAAATTGCAGCCAAAGGCCCTCGGATAATGACAGGCTACTGGCATGATGAGCAAAAGACGAAGCAAGCGTTTACACCAGATGGGTGGCTAATCACTGGCGATAGGGGGTGGATGGATGAGGAGGGGTATGTATTTCTGGCTGGTCGGGGTGATGACATGATTATCAGGGGTGGTGAAAATATCTCACCTGAAGAAGTTGAGGATGTGCTCCATTCTCATCCCAAAGTTGAGGAGGCAGCGGTGATTGGTGTGACTGACCCTGAGTGGGGACAGCAACCCAGGGCTATCGTGGTATTGAAGAAAGGGGAGGTGGTTATTGCTGAGGAAATAATGGAGTACTGCCGTGCTAAACTGGCGAGTTTCAAACGTCCCAGGTCGGTGGTTTTTGTTGATTCTTTGCCTCGCAATCCCATGGGTAAGGTGCTAAGAAAGACGCTTCGCGAGCAGTATGGGCAGCCTTAGGATTGTTTGAACGCAGTGCGAGGCTTCAGCCTCGCCATAGAAAAGCGACCCTAAAGGATCACACTACATTTTGGATAAGCGGGGGTAGAATTAGCTTTTGAAATTCAGCGTCTTTGGAGCTAAAGTATTTGAGGAGGTTTAGATAAAAGTGGCCAATCAAATAGGCAAAAGATATGTATGTAAAAAGTGCGGTTCGGAGTTTATAGTTACCAGGGGTGGTGAGGGTACGTTGGTCTGCTGTGGTCAGCCGATGGAGCTGAAGACATAGTCTTCTCAAATTTCAACTTATATTTATAGGCGTTTTGAGGGAGACCTGTTATGAATCAGCTAGGCAAAAGGTTCAAATGTCAGGTTTGTGGCACTGAGGTGCTGTGTACCAAAGGTGGTGAAGGAACGGTGAACTGCTGTGGGCAGGAAATGCAGCTTCAGGAACCCCGGCCTTTGCCTTCTTCTGACTGATTACGTATGGGCTTTGAACGGTTCATACACTCATCTGAATTTGTATCAATGGAAGTTCCGCTGACCGGAAAAACTGGAATGGCATTGTGTCCCCCTGGAAGCATTCGTTTAATTGCCGGAGATATACATACATAAGCAATAGAGCTGCAAATCAAGCAACGTTTGTCCATTTCATGTAGTTTAGGGCACAATTGCCTGGTTTGTGTAGGGTCGCGTGAGAAACTAATAGTAGGCTGCAGCAGTCCGTGGCTGAAATATCGGGCTTTCGCGGTGGAGATGAGGAATTGGTATCTCCGGTGGTTTGGAGGGCTTCCCTTGGGCTTTTGGTGAGGTTTGGAAGGAAAAGGAGGGATTTAGGGCACAAAAAAGGGTAGTCGGAAATCTCCGACTACCCTTGTCAAAAGGCACAAAAAAAGGCAAAAGAACCCCTAGTCAAATCGAGGCTCTTTTGCCTGTGATTGTCGATAATACCTATTCGGTTTGGCTTTGCCTTGCCAGTCCAGCTTCGCTGAAACAGGCAAGACTTTCCCTATCAATTCGAGATAATTATTACTTTGTTTTTTGCTCTCGCTCTCTCATTGTCTCTTCGCCTGTTTATCGGTAGCCTGCAACCGCTAGCACTACCGCTTGAGATAGACTCAAAAAGCTGGAGACAAAAAGAGTAAGCAAGGCAAGGCTTAAGCCCAAAGCAAGCCTTGTCTCGAAAGTAGTTTAGCCTTATTCAATTGTCCAGAGCCTTGCCGACCCGCAATCCGCTGGCATCGGTTAGCCGCTCTGCAAGAGGTTTTAGCCTCTCAATACTATATTCTGGCAGCCGAGCCAAAAAGCGACATCAGAATAAGGCTTTTCGCCTGTATCTCTGTAAATATCTTGCCTCTGTTTTGGCAAGAGGCAATCCGCTTACTTTCTTATAGGCTATTTTAACCAGTCTTACTGGCGCTCTATATAGCCAAGTCTTTGCGTCTTGCCAAGCCTCTAGGTCAATAGCGTTATCATCGGCTAACAAGTCGCCTAATTCGGTTAGATTGCCATCTGGCAGAACGATTGGCTTGTTTAGGCTTTCAATCTCAACCGCTCTAGGGCATTTGGAATATAGCTCTCTGGCTTTACAGGCTTTCCTTTGCCGATTGCTACAATGTCCGCAATCAATACCGTTTAAGCGGTAGTAGTAGTTATGCCAGTATTGCGCCACTGTTAAGCTGGCTATGCGGTAAGCCCAAGATAGGTTATCTGGCTTGTGTCCATTAGCTCTATCTGCTTCGGCAAGCCTTACGATGATTTCCTGTTTTAAGTCCTCTCTATCATCGTATCTGGCTTTGTGTTGAAACTTGTCGGCTATCTCGATATACTGTTGCCAGTCTAACATTGGTTTACCCCTTTGTTAGATTGCTCCAGCTCTCTCCAAGTTCGGGGCTGGAGCTTTCCTTTATAATAGGCTTGCCTCTTAAGTTCGGCTTTAACGTCTATCTCAAGCCTTTCCACTACTGGCACAAGGTTTTTAAGCCTTTTGGACACGCTTTCCAGTTCGCCTATGAGCTTGGCTAGTTTCCTTGCCTCTGGAGTAAGCCTTCGTAGTGTCTTTTTGCGATATGCCATTACTTACCTCTCTTTCTTTTGTTTATTGAGGCAAGGCTCTGGACTTCAGCTATTCAGTTGTTAAGGTGCTAAAACTGTTAGCTTTACGATAGCTTTGTTTCAGCTTCATTGTTTCATAAAATGTCCTTTGATTAAATATGTGGAACATATACATTCCACATCCCTCTCCGTCTTTATTCTCTTAGGCAAAAATAGAAGGGCGACCCTTCAGGGTCGCTTTGGCGAGGCTAAAGCCTCGCTCTAACGGAAGAATAGATGGGGAAACGCACGAGGTGTGATTTTTAGGGGTTGCGGTGCGAGTGGGGGTCCCCGGTAGATCTGATGTATCGGAAATAATACGGTGTGCGGCCTGATTGTGCCCCGGTCAGATTGAATGCCGCCATATCCCGGCGGCTGGCACCCATACCTTAACTGATCACCACCCTTTTGTCTGTTTGGGGTCGGTTAAAATCCAAGCTCTTATAAGCTAACGTGCGCACTCTCCTGCTCCGATTGCCTCAGCATACGCTCCAGCGCAATCTTGGGTACCAGTAACCGCTTTCCCAGACGAAGAACCGGTAGTTGACCGGAACGAGCCAGCTCATAGGCAAGGCCTCGAGATATGCCCAGCATCCTAGCTGTTTCGGGAACGCTGAGGCATAGCCTTTCCTCGTGTTCCTTAGCTCGTCGGCCCATGTCAGCCAAGCGTGTCTCCCCCTTGCTTTCGGGTATTTCTGCCATTCTATGTCTGACCTCTTGACATACTACGAACAATGTGATATAGTATGTTCGTGTCTATTTTATAGTTGTTCCAATATGGCTAAGGTTAATAGTATCAGAATAACGAATATATGTCAACAGCCGAAAGGAGATAACTAATGAAGCGATTTAAAATTGATGTTAAATTGTTCGTTCTTGATGAACGTGCTGAAGGGAAAGGTTGGAAGAGAATTAAAGAGCGGATTAGGCAGAAATTCAATATTGAACCTCCAACCATCAGGGCTATGCAGAAGTGGGAGAAGAAGCTGGACCGGGCGGCGCTAAGCGCCGAGTTCGTGAAGGATGTGAAGCGTGAGATGCCTGCTATGGGAGCAGAGGCGCAGGTGAGTTTTGCCCAGGAGCTTCTACCCATATTGTGGAAGGCGAGAGATGCTGGCGAGGACATGGAGCTCGCCGGTTGGAAATGGTTTCTCCACTTTATCGACACCAGACTTGGCAGCAACGGGTTTGAGCGCCTGATCACTGAATATATGTCGGAGCGACAGAAATAGAAAGAATATCCATGTATTAAAAACAGGAGGTGCGACATGAGGGGACACATACGCAGGAAAGGTGAAGCTTGGCAAATTCAAGTTTACACAGGCAGAGGACCTAATGGCAAATACCGCCGACATTACGAAACAGTTCGCGGACGCAAATCCGATGCCCAAAAGAGGCTCAACGAGATACTAACCAGCCTGGAAAAGGGCATATACACGCCCCCTGGGCGGCTTACAGTAGCAGAGCACCTTCGCAATTGGCTTGAAGGCTATGTTAAGACCAATTGTTCGCCCCGAACCTTTGATGGTTACCAGAGTATTATAGAGCGCCACTTGATACCCGCCCTGGGTCACTTTCAGCTAAAACAACTTCATCCCCAGGCGATACAGGGCTATTATGGCAAGGCATGTGAAAAACTGTCAGCCAGGACAGTTCATCACCAGCACCGGGTATTGTCTCAGTCCTTAAAATATGCCGTCCGTCAAGGTTATTTGGGGCGTAACCCCTGTGAGCTTGTTGACCCGCCGTCACCGCGTAAAAAACCAATGCGGACGCTAACACCTGGTGAACTCGAAGTACTGCTTGAAGCTGCGTCGGACAATCAATTTTGTCCTGTATACTACACAGCGGTGAGTTCGGGGCTTAGGCAGGCTGAATTACTAGGCTTACGCTGGAGAGACGTTGACCCGGATATTACGATGTCCATATCAGTTAGCCAGGTGTTATACAAGAGGCGTGGCGTATGTCAGTTCAAAGAACCTAAGACCGTCCATAGCCGGCGCCGTGTGGCCATGACACCAAAGCTGGCAGCGTTTTTGAGGGAATACCGGGCAGAGAGGGAAGCATTGTACAGGCAATTAGGAAAGCCGCTTAATCTTGATGATTTGGTTTTTACCGGTATTGAGGGCAAACCTATTGACCCCGGCGTGCTAAGTCACAACTTCGCCAGGATGACAAAAAAAGCCGGCTTGGAGAATGTCCGCTTCCATGACCTGAGACATACCTTTGCCAGTTTAATGCTACTACGGGGGGCAAAGCCCAAGGTTATCAGTGAAGCTCTGGGCCATGCCTCGGTGGCGTTTACAATGGATGTTTATAGTCATATAATAGAAGGCATGCAGAGCGAGGCGATGGCGTTACTGGACCAAGTGCTGCCACCAGGAGTCTCTGGAAAAATTAACGCCAAATTAACGCCAATTTTGACGAGAAAGACGGTCAGAAACTAAAAATTAGCTTCGATGCCAGCGTAGCTCAGTGGTAGAGCAGCGGTTTCGTAAACCGCCGGTCGTCAGTTCGACTCTGACCGCTGGCTGTATCTATTTCATCATGGCTTGCCGACATTTTGCCGACATCTTCTACTTGGCGCAGCTTCGTCTGCAGTATTTCGTCAAATCTCTTGGCAGCAGCGTTTTGCAGGTCTGGAACGCAATGGCTATACACATCTAAGGTAAAGGCGACACTTGCGTGGCCTAGCCTTTCCTGGACGATCTGTGGATGTACGCCACTCATAAGCATTAGACTTGCATGGGTATGTCTAAGGTCGTGGAAACGAACATGAGTTATATTCGCCTTCCGCACTATTCTGGCAAAATTATGGGTAAGGGTGCCCGGATACATTGGTTTGCCTTCGGGGCTTCCAAATACGAAATCATTTTCTTTCAGTTGTTTACCTGATAGAAGCCACTGCGTCTCTTTACCAAAGAGCACCTGGGGCTCAGAACTGATGGTCGTGAGCACAATAGGAATTCAAATGGTTATGATGTTGGAGGGGATTGGGAAGAAGATGAAGTGCAATGCCCAGTTTATAAAAACATTTAATGGTGATAGAATTACGCTCGTATTGCTGTAAGTATAGTCAGCCCAAATTATTTTCTCGGGAGAGAATGATGCGTGTGGGATTAGGAGAATGAACTTTAATCTTGGTTATTGTTTCAATTGTCTTCGGAGCAGGAAAACTGCCAGAAGTTGGCGGAGTAACTGGTAAAGGTGTATGAGTTTCAGAAATGAGCGACGCGGTGATTATGACTAAGCAGAAAAAGAACCTATCAAAGCCAGAGACAAGAGCACCAATAAAGCAATCTGGTATAGCGCCGAGCAAGAAACTACGGTCTTTGCTGGCAATTTCAGTCGCTCTTGCCCTAGGCTTGTTAGCCTGCAACCACACCACCACCATGTCGACTGCTCCGGTCGTGGTACGTTTGACTCACGTGGGCAACCCACAGACCAACTTCGGCAGGGCTGCAATCCGCTTCGCCGAGCTAACCACCGCCAAGACCAACGGTCAGGTAAGGATGGAGGTCTTTCCAGAACTTTCACTATCGGGCGGCGATAACCTTGCTGCACTGAAGAAACTGCAGGAGGGGGAAGTGGATGCTACACTTCACTCAAACCTCATCTATGCTAATCTAGACCCGCGGTTCGAGGTGTTCAGTCTTCCCTACGTAATGACCAGCCGGCAAGCTGCCTACAGGGTGGTGGACGGTGATGTTGGCAATGAGCTTCTGTGCCTTATGAAACAGTACAACATTATTGGTCTGGCATATGGCGAAAACGGCTTCCGTCAGGTGACTAATAGTAAGCGGCCGGTCGCCAGGCCTGACGATATTCAGGGCCTTAGAATTCGCGTGCCGGAGACAAAACTGTATCTGGACACAATGAAGGCACTCGGGGCCGACGCCCAGGTTATGACCTTTAATCAGGTCTACGCTGCCCTGCAACGAGGGGAACTTGATGGGCAGGAGAACCCCCTTTCAATCATCTACTCGTCTGAGCTATATAAGGTCCAGAAATACCTGACTGTCTGGGATTATAGCTGGGACACGGTGGTTCTAGGGTTCAACCGTGGATTCTGGGACAGGTTACCTCAGTACCTGAAGGACGCTCTGAGGTTAGCGGCACAAGAGACCATGATATCCATGCGCCAGTGGGCGCAGAATGACGATCAGTCGCTTCTAGAACAGCTCAGGAAAGCAGGAATGGAGGTCACGGTTCTTACCGCAGCTCAGAAGCAGCCGTTCATTGAAGCAACCAAGCCAGTCTATGCTGCTGAAGAGGCCAAGGTCGGCAAGGAGCTTGTGGCTAGGGTGCAGAAGATAGGCCGGGGAGACTAGAGTGCCTGCATGTATACACTAGCTGCTGACCCGAGCGTCTCCGCCAGATGATTGAGGCACGAGATGTACAGAAGACTGTGGTGGGGATATAGCAGTCAAGAAACAATCAGATGGGTAACGTGGAAGCCTCGCAGTTTTAAACTGCAAGGTCTTCTCCATGTCATTGCCTAATCCAGCCTGTTCTACACACCTCAGGCTAAAGTTCAAATTACAGAAATTGACATTCGGGGTGAACGTGGTATATTCTATGCTGAAAAATAAAGGGAGGTAACCAATGCAAGCATATTGTATGAAGTGCCGTAAAAAGAAAGAAATGAGCAATCCGAAGTCCATAAAAATGAAGAATGGTAAGCCCGCAACTCAGGGCGTTTGCCCTACCTGTGGAACTAAGATGTTTCGAATAGGTAAGAGTTAACGATTACGAGCGGATGAACATTTGAAAAGCCGGGTGTTTTTATCAAGACGCCCGGCTTTTTATTACACTAAATGGACAACTGTGACATAGATGAACTGTCTGTGCCACCTTCTGTAATAAAATGCTCAGTCCTCAACGCTGTGCTGGCCTGAACTTAGGCAAGGCAAACTCCTCATTAACATCTTCCCATACAACTTCCACGGGCATATCACACTTTACCTCATCGTGATTACATCCAACTATATTTGTCAGCAGGTGAGGTCCTTCATTCAGTTCCACTATTGCAGTTACATATGGCAGGTCATCCCTAAAGGAATCATGGAATGCTTGGTGATAAACAGCGTAGGTGTAAATCCACCCCTTACCGCATGCTAAAATCCACTCTGTGTCGTTTGAGTAGCACTTCGGGCAGATGATTGACGGTGGCCAGCGAACATGGTGGCAATCCCGACATTCCTGGAATCGCAACTGGTGTTTCTTGCATCCGTTCCAAAAGGGCTTGGTATCTGCGTTTGGCTGTGGTAAAGGCTTGTTGTACGTCATCTATAACTATAACCTCCTTAAGATGGTGCAGCAATGTGTCTGAAGCGTTGCGCCATTGTCGCTGCATAGGATTATCTTAGGCTCTTTATTATTGGTCTTGGGGCCCAACTGTCTTTCCTCACAGCGTCTCATTAGCTGCATGGTTGCTTCAGTTAGCTGGGTGAGTCCCATGAAGTAGGCCTCTGATAGCTGTCCGCCGGAAGTGTTTACCGGCAACCTACCTCCAGGTCCAATCGAACAGTCTTTGAACCACTCTTTTCCTTCGCCAGGTTCAAAGAAACCGTAGTCCTGTAAGGTAACCTCAACCGTGTACGTGAAACAATCATAAATCTCGCAGGCATCGATGTCGTTAATGGTGATGCCCGCCGTGTTGAATGCCATTTGACCTGCTGTCTTAGCACCGGTTGGCCCAGCCATATATGTCGACTGATCGATATAGGATGACGTGTTATGCTGGCCGATTCCCATAATAACTGCAGGTGAGTGTCTCAGATCCCGGGCTCGCTCCACAGAGGTTACGATGTATGCTCGCCCACCATCACTGATTAGGCAAACATCAGGTGTTCTGAATGGCTCCACAACCCACTTCGAATTATAATAATCATCGTATGTAAGTGGGCGGTCAAAATAGTAAGCTCGAGGATTGAGGTTAGCCCACCTGCGCTGTGCGACTGCTATTTCTTTCCAGGTTTCTGGTCCAGTTGCGAAGATATGCATGGCACGTCGCGCTGCCATTGCGTATTCAGCAGGATATCCGAATTGCCCAAATACGGCATCATCTGGATTTATCTCACCAATCATTCGTCGACCTGAAAGTGCATTGTCGGCATATGTGACAACCACATAATTACAAAGGCCCGCTTCAAGTACTCCAATCGCATGGTAGAGATGCGTCCGGGCGCAGTTAGCTTCCTGGCTCAGGTAGTTTGGAGACAGACCAAGATGCTGTGCTACCAGATACGGCGTAACCTCCCTTTCACCCATGGCTGGCTGAAAATATCGATAACAAATTAGCCCGTCTATGTCTTTTCTCGTCAGGCCAGCATCTTTAATAGCATTGGCACAGGCTTCAACATAGAAGCTAAGAGCAGTCCGTCCCGAAACACGACCCTGGTCAGTATAACCCACTCCCACAATAGCGTACTTGTCTTTCAAACTCGTCGGCATGACTTTTACCTCCTATTTCTACTAGAGGGTGTTTAATTTCTGTTTTAGCTTCGATTTCGCCCAATTTTGAGAGCCATTCACCCCCAGCCTTTAGACCGTTTTCAAAGATTGCTAGTTTCAACGTAACCCAAAAAGCTCCAGAAAACCTCTTTCTTTTTTTGAATAGCCTCCTACTATTTATCTGTCAGAATCAGCATCGAATTGTGTAAAAACAGGTGCGGTTGCTTTTATTAGTTCTGTAGCTCATAGCTGCCATATCACGTAATAGCCAACGGCAATCCAAGATGGACAACCTTCGAGGTCATTCGGTTTAGCTATCTGGCTAAATTATACATCGAGTTCAAGCAACAAGAAAAACCTTACCTTTTGCGGGAGAAGTTGGTGAGCAATATGATTTTTGCGTGGGCTACTCGGGAGAAAGTTAGTGATATGATTATTTGCCTTAGTCATAGACTCGACAACCCGTCCTTTTGCTATTTCAACAGTGGCAATCTGAGTTGTGGCGTAGCTAAATGACTTTGGAATAGTTGCTCCAATCATAACTAGAGCGGATGCTCTAGGCTACCCCTTATGCTGTTATGTGACATGATAATCAAGCAATAACCATAAGGGTCGAGGCTAAATATAAGTTGGTGGTGGGCGACCTTAAAAGGTCGCACTACATTGGGGAAAAGGGTTATAAACAACCCACGAGAAGCCTGTTGTATTCGTGGAGCATCCTGTCGGCGATAAGTTGCCAACTGAATTCAATCATTTCCTCTCGCCTTATTCTCGCATCTTGCACCTGGTCTTCGCTGAAAAGAAGTCCGGATATCTCGCCGGCCAGTTTATGTGGTGAATTATCACTGACTATGCGTCCCATTTCCTTGTGGCCTATGATTTGCTGCATGCCACCCACATCGGTAGCCACTATCGGCGTGCCGCAGGCCAGAGATTCCAGGGCGACCATGCCAAAGCTTTCGTGATATGAAGGGATGACGCAGACATCCGCGGCGCTGTAAAACAGTGGCAGCTTCTCCTGGGATATAGAACCGGCAAAGGTGATTCGGTCATCAATGTGTAGCTTGCTTGCCATTTTCTGTAATGCCTGTACCTGGCCCTGACTATATTCGTCACCGCCAACAATCAAAAGCAGCGGTGCTTCCTTACCATTTAGATGTGTCAGTGCCCTCAGTAGCTGGTCCAGTCCTTTTAGAGGTTCGATTCTGCCGACAAACAGTATGACCTTTTGATGGTTCAGGCTCAGTTTCTCTCTCGCTATCTCTCTATCTATAGGTTGGAACAGGTCAAGGTTGACGCCACAAGGGATGACGGTGATTTTCTGTGGAGAAGCACCATAATGCCTGACGAGTTCTGCCTTTTCTCTCTCCGTCGAAGTGATAATGCGGTCACAATCGGCTACCACCTCTCGCTCGCTTTCTATACGCAGTTCAGTCTCATCCTCGCCTATGCCGATGCTGTTTTTGACGGCGCCCAAGGTGTGAAACATTACTACGTGGGGGACACGCCACCATACTTGTAATTGCTTGCCCACCAGCCCTGACAGCCAGTAGTGGCTATGAATCAGGTCGTAGCGGATATCATCGGATTTTCTGAAATTCTCTACGCCGCAGATAAACCCTTGAAGATAGGAATAGAGGGCCACCTTGGGCATCTCCTCGTTACCGCCGGTTTGGAGGTGAATCAGCCTGACGTTTCTGCCCAAACTTGTTAGCTGCTCATGCTGCGGTTGATGCTCCATGGTATAAATGTCAACCCTATGCCCTCTTCTCCCCAGTTCCTGTGCCATTTCCCGAATATAAACGTTCATCCCTCCGGTATCTCTCCCTCCCAGCATGCCCAGAGGGCAGCTATGGAGGCTAATCATGGCTATTCTGAGTTGCTGTGGCATGACAAAACTCATCCTGCGTATTTTAATTGACACCTGTATAGCGGCAGCTCATGTCCACCGAGGTGATATTTATACGCTTCACCTCCCTTTAAGAAATCGAAGCGTCTCCTGCCTCTATCAATGCTCTCTTTGATGCACAGCGCTTTTGAAATCAATCCCACGCTCAGCCATCCGTAGCCGGGGTCATAGCCGCTATTGTACAAGTATACTGTGTCCTTGTAATCGAAGCACATGGTGGCAGCCACAGGCGATGAATTAAGCTCCAGTATGTTTAATTTAAGCAGTCCCTGCTTTGCCATGGTATCTGTCGCTGCCCTGAAGAACGATTCGATTTCCGGAGTTAAGAAAGCTGCCTTATCCTGGCGGCTATTTCGAAACAGCTCCAGAAAGATGTCAATATCCTGTCTATTGGCATCTGTGTTGATGCGGTGGTTTAATTCGCCTTCTTCGCTCATCCTCCTCAGTTTACGCTTTAACTCATGTCGCTGTTTCCCAGTTAGCATTTGGAGATATTCCTCCCAAGTGGTGGGCAAGTCGAGTTCTACGGAAACATCCTCGCTAGAGCAGGAAACGTGCCATCCCAACTCTTGAGCCATGTTCGTCAGGCTGGTGATTACTGTGGAATCAGGCCTCAAAGGGGCCAAGTCTAGTTGCAAGACTTTCTCTGTCACAAGATTTTCCAGTAGCACGCGAAAAGAGGCCTCTTCGTTACTCGGTTCCACGATGCAGTCCAGATAATCGCAGACATCGCTACTGCCGATAAAGGAAGCGACGTTATTTCTTACTAGGAATGGGGCAATCCCTATAGCTCTTCCTTGGTATCTCACAACACCCAGCCATATCTTGGCTCCAGAGCCGAACTGCTGCCACCAGACCTTTGACCATTCGGGTGATGAGAAGATTGAGCTGACTGGCGAATTATGTTGAATTTCTTTCCAGTAGGGGTATATGGAATCAAAGCTTTCCAAAGTAAATTCATAGTTCATCAGCCAAACCTGGTCATCAAAAATGGTGAGACTTATCCGACTGTCTATTATAGCCTGAGTAGCAAGCTTTATGCCAATAGCATTTCCCCTCTCCCTTAACGGAAGGAGGAATATAGAATGTAGTGCGAGGCTTCAGCCTCGCCCGAGTGGCTGTGCGACCCTAAAGGGTCGCACTACATTGTCATCCCGATTGCATCGGGACTCGCATGACAGATGAGCATACGCAGGCACTCAGAAGTAGAAAAGAGGGGCTATGTGTTGAATCAAGCTAGGGAATGTGTTAGATTAGGCAGACTTTCAATAGACTAATGGAGGAGACTGGGAAATGAGTAAAAAGCAGTTCCCCAAGCTTTTTGAGCCAGGACGTATAGGTAGCATGGAGGTTAAGAACCGGCTGGTCATGCCGCCGATGGCGACGGGTCTTGCCTTAAAAGATGGTACGGTGACAGACTGCCAGATAGATTACTATGAGGAAAGAGCTAAAGGTGGTTCTGGTCTTGTCATTGTGGAGATTACCTGTGTGGATTCCCCTGTGGGCAAGGGTAATGTGAGGCAGATAGCTATTGACGATGACCGGTTTATCCCCGGTTTGACCAGGCTGGCTGAGGCTATAAAGCGACATGGAGCCAGGGCGGCGATACAGCTTCATCATGCCGGGAGGCAGACTTCAGCTAGGTGGACAGGTTATCAGCCGGTGGCTCCCTCGTCTATTCCGATGCCTGGAGGCGAGCAGCCTAGAGAGCTGACATTAAAGGAGATTGCAATTCTAGTTACACGCTTTGGCGAGGCAGCAGAGCGGGCGAAAAGGGCTGGATTCGATGGGGTGGAGATTCACGGTGCTCATTGCTACCTCATCTGCCAGTTCCTGTCTCCGCTGTCCAATCAGAGGCAGGATGCTTATGGGGGTAGCATTGAAAACAGGGCTCGCTTTCTGCTGGAGGTGATAAAGGCTATAAGGGAGGGGGTGGGGAAAGACTATCCTGTCTGGTGTCGCCTAAGCGCCGTGGAGATAGGTGTGGAGGGAGGAATCACGCTGGAGGATACTCAAGTGGTGGCTAAAATGGCGGAGAAAGCTGGTGTGGATGCTATCCATGTTTCAGCGCATACAATCGCTCCGGCTCGACGACCTCCGATGGCACAGCCACCGTGTGCCTTTGTGCCGTTTGCTGAGGGTATTAAGAAGGTGGTCTCTGTCCCGGTTATCGCTGTGAGCCGAATTCCACCTGAACTCGGTGAAGAAGTTATTCGTGAGGGCAAGGCAGACTTCGTCGCCATGGGCAGGCCACTTCTGGCAGACCCAGGCTTGCCGCAAAAGGTGGCAACGGGCAGGATGGAAGACATTAGACCTTGCCTGTACTGTCTCACCTGTCTTGATAGCCTGAACTGGCGAAAGGAAGGCGTGTGTTGTACGGTGAACCCGACTCTGGGCAGAGAGCGGGAATATGCAGTAAAGCCGGCAGAAAGTCCTAAGAGGGTGATTGTAGTTGGTGGTGGACCTGGTGGTATGGAAGCAGCTAGAGCTGCTGCACTAAGAGGCCATAAGGTAGTCCTGTTCGATGAAGGCGATGAATTAGGCGGTCAGTTGCTGCTGGCTGCGAAGCCACCATTCAAGGAGACTATTGAGACATTACGGCAATATCTGGTGAGACAGGTAACTGAATCAGGTGTTGAGCTGAGGCTGCGACAAAGGTTTACCGCAGACTTGCTGGCTGAATTAAAGCCAGACGTTGTGGTATTGGCCACCGGGGTTACGCCATTCATCCCGCAGATACCCGGAATACAAAGCGAGAAGGTTATTCCGGCGAGCCAGGTTCTTGTCGGTGCCGAGACTGGAGAGCGTGTGGTAGTGATAGGCGGTGAGCTAGTGGGCTGCGAGACGGCGCTGTACTTGGCTGAACGGGGCAAAAAGGTCACCATTATGCGGCGAGGTCCGGAGCTGGCTACCAAGGTTCATCAGTTCATAAGGGAACCTTTGCTGGGCAGGCTGCAGTACAGGGGTGTTTCTATACTCACCGGTGTTGAATATGAGGAAGTCACCGACAGCGGAGTTGTCATCAGAAGTGGGGTGGGAGAGAGGAAGGTGGTTGAAGCGGATACCGTAGTGCTGGCGGCTGGTGCCAAGCCCAGTACCGAGCTTTTGGCTTCGATAGAAGGCAAGGTTTCACGGGTCCTCTGTCTCGAGTTTTACAGCATTCATAGCTGGGCCATAGCTAGGGAAAATGACGTTCCACAACAGGAAGTGTCGAAATGAAGCGGTCCTACACCTGGGTGATGGGCTGCACCCTGGCGGGTGGTCGAACACC